>VFQS010001100.1_pt1 | contig 26166 bp, 19 predicted proteins | sample 3512361 | NCBI WGS metagenome assembly VFQS01 (sample SAMN10412375, study PRJNA504923) | tailings metagenome | isolation source: Relicate 1 Philex TSF3 active mining | place: Philippines
TACCTTCATGGTACACCATGGCATGAACACCCCTAAGCTTTCCATTCTTAACTTCAGTTGATAAATAATTTCCCAATTCTTTAAAATTAGATTTTCCTGTTTCCACTTTTGGTGCAGTGCACTGCAAAAAAACAAAAGCTGGAAGGATAATCAAGAGTATCTTTTTCATATTTAATGATTTTAATTTGTGATACTAAAATAAAAATATAATTTGGTAAAAATAGTAAATTAAACATTATTTGTTTTTAATCTGAACAATAGAGAAATAATATTAAAGTTTTTGGTTATTTACAATAACCGTTTTTATCTGACAAGACATTTTAGAACTATGTTAAAATCTAATTAAAGAACACAAATATTAATTCCTAAGGTAAGATTCACAGAATCCCAATTTTGATTACTAAGTTGCTTCTTAAAGTGACGGTAGCAATTACTAGTTATGAATCGCACTTATTCAATTTTGTGTCATTTATCAGGTTAAATATTTTCGTAAAAAAAATAAACTCAATAAATGTCTAGACAGAACATTGAAGTATCCTGACAAACCACCCTAAAATTCTGCAAAGGAGGCTTTTTTTATTTTTCCATAACTAGCCTTAAAATACGCCAAAATGATTTATTTATTGAAATGAAAATTATTTATACCAGCACTGGATTAAAATTTATTGTTTTTCAACTTCCTTTAACCACATGAGGTATTTCTCATAAAGAGAACTCACTATTGCCGGATTCTTACCTTCCTCATTTTTCATTTCCCCAGGATCATTTTTTATATTAAAGAGATATAACTTTTTTGGATTTTTTTCAGCCTCGCTCAAATGATTTCCCACTGGATTATGAATAAGTTTCCAGTCTCCATGCCTCACAGCCCACTGCGGCTCATTTCCTCCACCACTTTGCCAAATAAATGTATCGTGGGGATTGGGAGCTTTAGAAGATTGGATAACATTCACGATACTTTTTCCATCTATTTTGTGATTCCCCTTAGATATGCCAGTAAGTTCCAACAAGGTCGGAAACCAATCTACATTTATAGAGAGTTGATCTCTAACTTCATTTTGAGGAATTTTCCCTGGCCAGCTGATAATAGCAGGAATTCTTACACCTCCTTCAAATAAACTGAATTTCGCACCTCTATAAGGGCCAGCAAAGCCCCCTCCCCCGAAGGTTCTTTCCTCTTCCGAATGGCCGTGATCCGATTGAAAAACAATGATGGTATTTTCTTCTATCTGACAACAAGGAAATTCTTATTTTACAACTCCGCTCTCGTCAATTTTAAATAACCATTCTTGGTTATAACAATCATTGGATACATTAAATGTGGCACAAATTTGTTTCGTTGCTTCTATTTGATATAAATTATCCACCACTTCCGCTATTCTTAATCCATAATCGTTCAAGAATTCTCCATAAGTTTTTTGCCAAAGAATTTCTCCTTTGGAACTAACCTTTACAATGAATACATCGTAATTACCCTTCCCAAAAGAACTTGTGGACCCAACGACAATGTAACTGCCATCTTTAGTTCTAACCACCTGTCCTGCCTTATCATAACTTGTTCCACCTATGATACGCTTCCATAAGACAATTCCCTTATCGTCTTTTTTAACAAGCTCAATATCACACTCAGTTTTGGTGCCACAATGGATGGTAGAGACGGATATGATTGAATTATCTGATAGGTTATTATACAATGATCTCAAATCTTCGTAGGACAAGAAGCCAAATGCCACCGTGATAAGCACTAATAGTGTTTTCATATTTCTTTTAATTAAAGTTCCAATATCTGCAAAAAGGTTACTGAAGTTTGAGATAACAATTTTGAATTCAAATTTATTATCGGTTTCAATAAAAAGGTCAGCATTCAATTTTATGTCCAAAGCCTCGCCAATGGCATTTAATGAGTAAAAGCTTGGTCTTACTTCGTTATTTTCAATTCTCTGTACCGTTCTAAGTGCTATGCCGCTTTTTTCAGCTAACTCCAATTGGGTTATTCCTTTTGATACTCGAATTTCTTTTATGCGTTCCCCTATTTTCATTTTACAAAACTAGTATTAATAAATAATTAAATGAACGACTTCTGTGCGGCATTTGGATGACAAAAGTGGCGTTTATAAAGAGATGAGGCAGAATAATGTAAAATCCGGATGAAATTGGGTATCTTAGTCAATTATGGTGACTACATTTATTTTAAGCCTACTTTCTAGTAAATCACAAACCCTTTTCAGTGAAGTTTCCTGTTAATATTAGTCCTGGTTCTTGGTCATTTCAATACATTAACATTCTTTAGACCAGTGCTCAGTGTAGTTAAATAAATATTTTTACCTTTTATTTGCTTCCGAAATCCTGTGTGGGAAAGGCCAAAATAGCTTACCCCCCATTGGAAAGCGCTTTTTTTACTTTAGGAATCACCTCTTCCCCTATCAAGGCAATGGTTTCACTGAGCTGTTGATGACTCAGTCCGGCATTGTCCAGCTGAAAGGTAAAGCGATCAATGCCTCCCCAAGAGGCACTATGACGCAGAATCTTCTCTGTCACCTCATCTGAATCCCCTACCAGGTAGGCTCCTCGTGGAGCATTTTGGGCTTCAAAATGTCCTCGGGTGACGGGTGGCCAACCGCGCTCGCGACCGATGCGGGTGAAGGTTTCGGCATAGCCGGGGTAGTAAGTTTCCACCGCTTCTTCATGTGTTTTCGCTACATAACCCAGGGAATGCAGGCCTACCTTTAAGTCTTCTTGTGCAAAACCAGCCTTGTCTCCAGCTTCCCGGTACAGATCAATCAAGGGACGGAAACGGTGCGTCTCCCCACCAATTACCGCTACCATTAAGGGAAGTCCAAGAGAACCTGCCCGCGCAAAGGATGCGGGTGTACCACCTACGCCCAACCAAATGGGGAGTTTGGCTTGCATAGGCCTTGGATAAATTGCTTGCGATTGCAAGGAAGGTCGAAATCTCCCCTTCCAGGTGATTACCTCTTGTTCGTTGAGCTGCAATAGCAGATCCAGCTTTTCTGCAAACAGGGCATCGTAATCTTGAATATTCAAACCAAAAAGGGGAAATGCTTCTGTAAAGGAACCCCTCCCTACAACCAGTTCGGCACGACCTTGGGAGAGTAAGTCTAGCGTAGCAAACTGTTGGAATACCCGCACCGGGTCTGCTGCGCTAAGTACGGTCACTGCACTACTCAATCGAATCCGAGAGGTGCGCGCAGCGGCAGCGGCCAAAATAACCGAGGTAGCGGAATCTAAAAATTCCTTTCTATGGTGCTCCCCGATGGCAAATACATCCAGCCCTTTTTCATCGGCCAACTGTATGCGATCCAGCAATTCGCGTAATGCATCTTGAGCGGTACCGACAGGATTTCCTTGAGCATCCGTCACAAAGGCAGCAAAACTATCTATTCCTATTTCCATGGGTCTTCCCTATTATTAATTAAAGTTTATTCAAATTATTTATTCTTCCTGGATTCAAAGGTTGAATGGTATTGGGTAACAAAAGATGTAGCTGACTTGTTTCAGCTTAGCCCATGGGCAAATAGAGAAAAAGTCATTATTTCTGATGGCTTGTCCAGTGCACTGGTGAATTCCAGGATAATCTTTGGATTGTTTTGTCGAAGTTAAATTTTGAAATTAGGTTTTTTCACAACCTGACGATCTCGCGCATGGTGCAGTGGGGGATCTGGAGCAACACTCTTGATTGTCAGCACGATGTACTAAAGTAAGAAAAGATTTCAAATTAGCACTCAAACCTCCATTTCAACAGACACGCATAATGAACAGTTGCGGCTATAATTTCCTAGGTAAAGAGAATGTTTTTCCCAATGATTGGGAATTTTGAGATTTTTGTATCTTCAAATATTGAAAATGAGGGCATTACTTCGTTATCTACTGGTCCGCTGATAAAAATGTGTATAGAAAATAAAAAAATCATATATGATTATGTGCAATTATGTGATTTAATAGATAATGAAAAAAAAGAGGAGATTTCTAAACGTTTAATGGTAGAAAAGACCTAATTTTTTTTTACTTGATTTAGTCACTTTTATTTTGTTTTAAATCTTGGCAATTGTTTATAACTAGTATATAGTACTTTCTAATTATAATTTTTCTATACATCGTCAAAAGGACTTTTAAACCTTTATATGCTGGATAATACGATCACCATTTTGACCATAAAGTCCATACGGCAACTATGAGCATTCCGATAGCGGAGATTATTAGAAATATTTGCCAGATAAAATGAGGGGTAAGCTTTTGAGGTGTTTTAAAATACCGAAAATATAGGGCTGCAAAAGCGAGCATCGGGAGCATGACTGCCTGGGCGATGCCCGACCAGATGATCATTGATTTTGGTGCCTGAATGAATAGGAACAGGATTAACGCGGCAATGGGCCAGGCGAAAGAGAGTATTTTAGTCCATTTTTCATGTGTTTGAGCATCCTTTTTTATTATACCAACTAAGGCAAAACCATCGGCCAATACCCTGGCATTTCCAGCCGCTGCAACAAAAAAAGTAGAATAGAGGACTGCAATGGCTCCAGCATAAAACACAGGTTTTGCCCATAAACCAAAAACAGGAACATACATTTCACCCAGTGTGGTGATGAGGTTGTTTTCCTCTGGTAAAAGCTCGTTTCTATGCAGAATAGAAGCACCAAGGAGATAAAAAGCAACGGTAGTCACAGTATAAACAACCAAAGAAAGCCAGGCATCAATTTGTAGCACCTTAATCCAGCCTTTTGCATTGTCGTGCCATTCTGGGGTATCCTGGAATGGGCCAGTAAATTTGGCATAGCCTTTTTCCAGGCACCAGTAAGGATACATGATTATTTCCGACGATCCGACACCGATTAGGCCAAATGCGGCCAGGGCAATGGCTAGTCCATCCTTGCTTGCCGGAATACCCATGCTAAATCCTTCTTTTATATCTACCCACGATATCTCCCATCCAGGTATAAACTGAAGATAAGCGACATTGAAAAGCGTTACTGTGGTAAAAAGGAATACCAAAAAGGTGGAAAAAGATTGAATGAATGAAAAGCGACCTAAATACAGCATCAAAGCGGTAATGCAAGCGATAATGAGCGACAGAATATTGATATTATTTAGCCAGTGAATCTCATTATTTGTAAAAGAAATGGCGGAAACTGCCTGACTGGTGGCTCCTAGTATTCCTCCTTGTTGAGATATGATAAGAAAAATCATGAAAAACCAATACCAGATAATCCAGCGAACCTTAAGTTTTGGACCAGGTATTTTATTTAATGCAACCAGGGGTGATGTACTATGGATAATAGTATTTCTTCCAAATTCTATTAAGGTAAATACCTTTATGACACAGCCTAGTACAATAAGCCAAAGGAGGACAAAGCCTGTTTTTGCTCCTACCAGTGTTGTGGCGATAAGCTCTCCGGAACCAACGATGGAGCCTGCAATAATTATTCCCGGACCAAGGTGCTTCAGGATGTCAAAAAATCGGGTAGGTGCGGGTTTCATTTATAGGAATAATCAGTTTTCAGGAGAAATATTCCTTCATTTTTTTACGCAAAAACAAGACGCTTCGCTCCAGTTGTTCTATGCCATCTACGCCGTCTTCAATACTGATCCACCCGTTGAAATTTTGTTTTTTTAGCAGGGTAAATATGGCATCATAATCGTTCAGGCCTTTTCCAATTTCCCCATGACTGAGGCGTTTGGCATAGCCCACGGCACCTCCCTCCTCATTTCTCAGGTCTTCCAGGGTGCCTTCTTTCAAATATCGGTCACTGGCATGCATGGTGACCACGCGATGCACTACTCTTTTCAATAATTCCAACGGATCCTCACCGGCCAGATAGGTATTGCTCGGATCATAATTCACCCCAAAAAAAGGATGATTAATCTTATCTACCAGGGCGCAAAACACGTCCATTTTTTGCGCAAATTCAGGGTATGTCCAGAAATCATCCTTGTAATGATTTTCAATAATGAGCGTGATATCCCGCTCTTGTGCATAAGGTAAGCATTCATGAATGCAGTCGGCGGCAAGTTGAATACCCAGGTCAATGGATAATTCGGGTCTTTTTTGCCCTGAAAGAACTCTGCAAAACTTTCCTCCGAGCGTATAAGTCATGTCAATCCAATGCTTTTGTTTAGCTATTTCTATGTCGCGAAATGACTTATCGGGATGAGTGAAATCTGGAGAACAGCACATCATAGGGATAACTTTACCATTATCTTCCACCTGACGTCGGAAAATTTTCCAGTTATCAGCATTTTCCATTTCCAGAAACCCTGCATACCATTCGAGGCCATCAATATCGAGGCGGCAGGCGATATCAATCCATTCAGAAACCTTCATGGTTCCATCTTTACAAAGCGCATTCATATAGGCCTTCGGAAAAGCGGCTAATTGAGGCATTTTAATGATTTATGGTAGAAGAATCTTTTGGGGGATTTCTTCCAATGAAAGGATGTTGTTCCAATTCAACAATTTGTCCGGAGATAGGGCCACATTCGTCACCCAGCCAATAGACTGCGGCGGCGGCAATTTCTTCTGGTTTTATAAGCCGGCCGGAAGGGGCAAAAACAGAAGGAATTTTTTCAAACCAATTTTCTGATAATCCATGGGACATTTTTCTTTGCTGTTCCGTTTCTGTCAGCACCCAACCTGGATTAATTTGATTCACCCTAACGCCATTTTCCCGGTGTAAGGTATCGCCCAAATTTCTGGTCAGGGTCATTAAGCCACCTTTTGATACACTATAAGCGAGTAAATCGGGTTCTCCACTATAGGCATTTACGGAGCCAATATTCAACACGGATCCTCTTTGAGCGGTCAAATAGGGAAGACTTTCCTTAATGAGGAGAAAAGGAGCTATCGTATTGATTTTCAATATTTTTTCAAAAAAAGAGGCGTCTGTAGAATCGAGATTAGAAGAAACTACCCAAGCGGCATTATTAACGACTGAGTCCAATTTCCCAAAAGAAAGGATAGCACAACGCACCAATTCCTTTATAGTCGCTTCGTCTTGAAGATCACCGATACAAAGTGCAGCATTTTCGCTACCCAGAGCATGAATAACCTCTTCGCCCCAGTCCTTTTCCAAACCATGAATGACTACTTTGGCACCTTCCTGAACAAATCGGGAGGCCATAGCCTTTCCAATACCGGTGGTACTTCCTGTAACAATAATAACTTTACCGTGAAGGCGCATATCAGAAGGGTTTAAGGACACTTTTGACTACTTCGCCGTGGTGCATTTTTTCAAAAGCCTCTTTCCATTGGTCGATGGCCCAAACGCCACCAATAATAGGTTTTACATTGAGGCTACCACTCGCGAGGAGTGCAATCACCCTTTCCCAGATGGGCCAGTTATGACTAAAACTACCTTTTAGGGTTACATTTTTTTGAACCAAAGGATCGAGAGAAAAGCCCAGAGGTTGAGGACCCCAGCCCACTTTAGTTATTTGACCGTTAGGTCTAACCCATTGCAAAGCCATTTTTAGGGTAATACTTGCGCCAGCGGCATCAACAATAAGATCAGCGCCTAGTCCGTCCCTGTCTTTCGCCCATTCCGTGGCGTCTCCGATGATGGTTTCACAACCATATTGTTTTGCGATATCCAATCTTAATTTATCAGATTCAAGGCCTACAACAGCTACTTCAGCACCACAAATGCGTGCCACAGCGGCACATAATATGCCGATAGTGCCCGGACCAATGACAATAACCCGATCGCCAGGTTTTACGGAACTATTAACAGCCACAGAATTATAGGCAACACAACAAGGTTCTGTCAAACAAGCTTCTTGAAAGGATAAATGGGTTGGTACCCGATGGAGACAACGTGCAGGGACCCTTACATACCTTGTCATGGCACCATTTACACCATAACCAAATCCTTTTCTATCGGGATCGAGATTATACAATCCTGTTTTTGACATAGGGCTATTAGGATTGATAATGGCAGCGGTTTCGCTAACCACCCTGTCTCCTTCCTTCCAAACAGAGACATTTTTACCTAATGCGGCAATAAGACCACCAAATTCATGCCCTAAAACCACAGGGTAATTTACAGGCCAGCTATGATCGGCTGTCCACTGATGCAGGTCACTGCCACAAACACCTACATTGACTACTTCCAATAAAACATCATCATCACCTATAATGGGGACAGCGATTTCACGAATCTCAACAGAGCCTTTTTCAGGAGCAAAATTTACTACTGCGGGACTTAATAAACTGGACATATTTTCAAATTTTAAGCAGACCGGACGGGAACATCCTTGTATGCATGTATTTTTTCACAAATTAAACGGAGGGAAGCCTCTAAATTTCCATCTGCCGTTTTAAAGGCATCGGCATCGATGGTCAATGGGGCACCTAAAACCACTAACGGCGCGCCGTAAAGTGGACATTGAATGGCTTGTTCCAGGGAGAGGCCACCAACAGCCTGTACAGGGATACGCACCGCATCAACGACCTCCCTCAGTTGATCCAGAGGATTAGGCATTCGAAGACCTCTTGCGGCAATACCTCTGCGCTCATCATAACCAATATGATGAATCACAAAATCACAACCTAAGTCTTCCAGCCATTTTGCACCGGCAACCATGTCAGGACAGCCCAGATTATCGCCCATAACCTGAATATTATAGTCTTTACCTGCCTGAACGACACATTTAATGGTTTCTTCGTGAGCGCGAGCCATAACTACCACATGAGTGGCCCCTGCTTTTGCCATCATTTCAGCTTCCAGATATCCACCATCCATGGTTTTCAAGTCTGCAACAATGGGAATACCAGGAAAAGCTTCGCGAAGTTTTCTTACACCGTGCAAGCCCTCAGCTAAAATGAGGGGAGTTCCAGCTTCCAGCCAATCGACGCCAGCGCGGAGGGCCATAGCTGCGGTTTCTAACGCCTCATCAATATTAGTGAGGTCCAGTGATATTTGTACTATTGGTTTCATACTGACAAGATAAATAATTTTTATTCCTTTTTTAAATAGTTAGACAAGAAAATGAAGTAATCTTGTAAAGATTCAAGTTTTTAATTTCCCTTTATGATGATCAACAGAAAGTATGCTTATTTTCTTTTTTTGATGCTTCCCCTTTATTTTCTAAATGCCCAATCGGGTTGGGTTGAAAAATATATGATGGATGAGGCCTACAAAAATAAAATGATAAGCCGGGCGAAACAGGCCATGATTGAAAAACCAATAACGGTTACCAATGAATTTTCTCCTCGTTCAGCGGGCGGAAAACATGACTTTTATTCGGAAGGTGATTATTGGTGGGAAAATCCGGTCAGCCCCGATAGTCCTTATATTCAAAGGGATGGTATGAGTAATCCCAATAATTTTGTTGCCCATAGAAAAGCGATGATTCGTTTCAGCCAGCTTGTGGGTACCTTGACTTCTGCGTATTTGATAGAAAAGAAAAAGGAATATGTGGAACAGGCGTTCAAGCATTATGAAGCATGGTTTTTAAATGAGGAAACGCTGATGAATCCCTCTCTCCTCTATGCTCAGGCGATAAAAGGAAGGGTAACAGGTCGCGGCGTTGGTATCATTGATATGATACAAATGATAGAGGTGGCCCAAAGTTTAAGGGTCATTGAAAAGGCATTACCAGGTAAAAAAAGGGAAATTGCCGGCGTAAAAAGTTGGTTTGAGCAGTATTTATCCTGGGTGACGACTCATCCGTACGGTATAGATGAACGGAATGCTAAAAATAATCATGGAACATGCTGGGTCATGCAAGTGGCTGCATTTGCCCGTTTAACGGGAAATAAGGCTTTGCTGGATACTTGTGAGAATAGATTTAAGACCATTTTATTGCCGAATCAAATGGATGAGAACGGGGCTTTTCCCCTGGAGTTGAGAAGGACTAAACCTTACGGATATTCTTTATTTAATGCAGATGCGATGGCCACGATTTGTCATTTATTAGCTGACAGACAGCTCTGGACGTTTTCACTTCCGGATGGTAGAAATATGGAAAAGGGTATTTCATTTATATATCCTTTTGTGGCGGATAAAAACAAGTGGACTTATCCAAAGGATGTCATGTATTGGGAAGAATGGCCTGTCGCTCAACCTTTTCTTTTATTCGGATCTATAGCTTTCAAGAATAAGACCTGGTTAGGTACCTGGGGGACATTAGAACGGTTTCCTGAAAATGAGGAAGTCATCAGGAATTTACCCATCAGAAATCCTTTGATTTGGTTAAAAATGTAAAATAAAGGTGGAAAGATTGTCATCTGCACCCAGGTGAAGCTTTTTTCTTAATCGGTAACGGCTTATTTCAACCCCCCTGATGGATATTCCCAATAGAGGAGCAATTTCTTTAGAGGACAGATTCATTCTTAAAAAGGCACAGAGTTTTTGGTCCTTAGGGGTGATATCTGGGTATTTTTCTGTTATTCTGTGTAAAAAATCGAGGTGAACCTGATTAAAATGTTGGGCAAAAATTTCCCAGTCTTTATCCATTTGCTGATCATTGGCCACTCTGTTAAGTAGTTGATCTATGGCTTGTTTCGTCTCTTTTTCCTTACTTGATTTGCTTATTTCGCTAAGTTTTATGCTTAGGTCTTGAATTAATTCATTTTTCTGCAAAAGATGTAGCGTTGTTGAGGCTAATTCCTGATTCTTGGTATCGTTGTCGAGTTGTAATTTTTCATTTTCCAATCGAACAATATCCTCTAAAGCTTTGTCTGCTCTGATTTTCTCCGATAGCGTCTTTTTTTGAAGTTTTTGCTCCATTAATTTCTTTTCCTTGTCGAATCTTTTTCGGGGAATAAATAGTAAAAGGAAAATGGACAATAGGAAAACAAAAAGGTAGAAAATTTTGACCCCACGACTTAGGTACCAGGGCGGCTCGACGGTAAAGGAAAACGAAAGGGGTTTCCATGATTTTATTCCTTCCATTCTGGCTTTTACCAGAAAGCGGTAAGATGCAGGCGGTAAATTGCTATAAGTCATTTTATTGTCCTTCGTCCAGGGCCTCCACTCCTTATCAAATCCTTCCAGTTTTATAGCATATTGAATATTCAGACTTTGTGATAAATAGGGTAAAACATATTCAAAAGTGGCCCCATTCAGGTTTTTATCAAATGAAAAATGACGTAAAAGGATATTTTCCGGATATTGATTCTGGATTTTCATGTCATAAAATAGGAATCCCTTATCTGTTCCAAAAAGCACTTTACTTTTTTGGTATGGATAGATAAATTCAAAACCACCCACCAGTTTATTTTTTAAAAATGGGATCATTTTCTTTTTAAATACCAACGAATCGGAACGCTCTCTGTAACGGACCAAATACCCCACCTCATCACCCTGAGCAAACCAAATATCTCCATCAAATCCTTCCACTAAGGTTTTAACTTTAGTGGAAGTTCCAAAAACTTGATTCAACAAAGTATAGGGAAGGAAGGAGTGTTGGATAGGATCATATTTATAAATACCCTTTTCTGTAGTAAAAACGGCTTGATTATAAATGGAATAAACAGAATTTCCAATATTTGAGGGTAACTTTTGTTTGGTATTCAAATAGGTAACACTGGAAGAAAAGAAATCGGATTCATCCAAACGAAGATTAAATATGCCTCGATAGGGATGAGCAATCCAAAATGAATGATTTGATTCTGGGATGATTATTCTGGCAGATTCATCAAATCGAGATAATTTACCCAGAGGATTCCATGTGTTATTTTTATTTTCAAGGAGGTAAATGCCATTGTATGAGCCACAGAGAAGTTTGTTTTTAACCCCGGGTATTTCTTTAAAAAGCCAGGCACCCGTATTTTTCAATATATGTCTGGGCTTTTCATTTTCATTAAAAACAAAAGCACCAAGGTGATGACCTACCCAAATTTCATTGCCAAAAGCTTGTACTTGCCAGACTTGTCCCTCCGTATTAGGAATGAGGGAAGCTTTTGATTTTGCTAACCGACCATTTTCTTCGGCGGTATGTTGGTAGAGGCCATTCACTGTGGCAAAATAGAAATTTCTTCCTTTTTTTAAGGCAGAATAGGCTGTTCCGCCCATGTTTTCGTCGGGATATAGATAAGTGAAGGGGTAAAAAAGTTGAATACAGGAGATGCCATTATCTGTTCCAGCCCATAAATTTCCCTGTTTATCGTTAAAAAGACTTAGCACATTATTATTAATCAGTCCATTTTCCTTGTTTAAAATAAATTGGGTTTTTCCATTTTTGTCCAAAATAACAATACCACCTCTGGAAGTTCCCAGTGCAAATTGCCCGTTGTTAAGGATAGTTGCTGTATAGATTTTATGGCGGGAAAGATATTCTTTTGCCTGATTATTCCATGAATTCAGCTTTTTTCCGTCAAAAAGGTAAAGAGAACCCTCTAAGGTTGCTACCAGGAAGATATTCTTACTGAACGGCATGACTTTCGTAATAGGGCCCTCTTTTAAGGGAATGGGAGTTAAAAAAACGGGTATTCCCTTTTGGTCGAGTTTGTAAAGTCCTTTTTGTAAACAATGTATAAACAGTTGATTATCCGTCACGCCCAGATAAGAAATATCAGCGGGCAGTTCCTGGAAATCTATTATTCCATTTTCAAGACGGAATAATTGGCGCCCGGAATAAAAATAAATCACGCCCTCGTCGGTTTTGACAATATCCCAGATATCCTCCAGTTTGACCTTTAGTGAATCTAGTTCTTTATGGAAAGAAACATATTCCATTTCCTGAGGATTATCTTCCTTAAAATATCCAAATTCACCCTGGGCACCAACAAAGATTTTATTTTTATTGTCTAATAAAACAGACCGAACAATGGTGCGGTTTTTAACGGGATATTTTCGCCAGGCATATCCATCGTAAGTCAATAAGCCATCATTATTTGCGACGTACAAAACCCCATAAGCATCAGAAGTGATTTCCCAGTGTTGCGTCCCACCCTGATAAACCCCTTTATCATAATTTAAAATAAATGGAAGTCCCTGACCATTTGTGAAAGTCGGAAAAATAAAAAGTAAGGAAAAGAAAGAAATGGACGAAAAGAAATTTCCCATAATCTTCCATTGATAATTATTAATAATAAAGGCTTTTAAAAAGACATTTCTGTAAAGATAACTTTTAATAATTATGATTTGATGTAGTAATGATGTAATGAATGATGTAATAAAAAAAAGGTGTTGTATCTGTGTTGTAATATAAAATGTGGGAATAAAACTTACAAAGAGTAGTTTTGTTTTGAAAACTTTTATTTCCTAAAATACGCAAGCATGAAAAAAATAATTTACTTACTTTTTAGCTTTACCCTATTCATGAATTCCATGCAGGGACAGACGGTTATCCTTGATTTTGAAAAACCGGAGACTAGCAGGGATTTTCAATATTTTGGAAGTGGCCTGGATGGGCAGAAAAATAGGATAATCAATAACCCAAGTGCGACCGGGTTGAATACAAGTTTGAAGGTGGCTGAGTATGTGAAGCCAGCTGATGCTCAAACCTGGGCAGGTGCATTCATTACGCCTGACTTCGATAAGGCGGTTGATTTAAGTAAGCCTGGTTCATTGGTTTGTATGAAAGTATGGATGAATCAGGTGGGAAACGTGGCTTTAAAATTTGAGGGATCAACCAATAATGGACCTAACTGGACAATTACAGAACCTGTAAATAAGGCTAAGGAGTGGGTTGAAATTTGTTTTGATATAAGCAAGGCATCTATTGAAGATCCATTTAAAGCTGCTTTAGGTTTCAGTTACAAACGTATCGTAGTGTTTGTTGATTTTGGGAAAACGGGAGCCCAATCAGCGGGAACTTCCTACCTCGATGATTTCATTTTGAAACTTCCTCCTGCTCCAGGATGTAAAACGGTACTCGATTTTGAAGTGGATTCAACATCAACCGTTTTCCAATATTTTGGTAGTGGATTAGATGGACAGAAGAATAAAGTGGTGAATAATCCTGCGGCAACGGCTGGAAATGATAGTAAAAAAGTAATTGAAATATTTAAACCGGCAGATAGCCAGACTTGGGGAGGTGCTTTTAGTTCCCCTAATCCGAAAATCCCAGTAAGTTTTGCCAATCCAGGCTCAAAGATTTGTATGAAAGTGTGGATGAAAAAGGCGGGTGTTTTTGCTGTAAAATTAGAAGGTGCCTCAACAGGTGGTGCCAATTGGGTGCAACAGGTGGAAGTTCCAAAAGCTAAGGAATGGGTAGAAATTTGTTTTGACCCAACTTTACCGTCATTGGAAGACCCTAAAAAACCAGCGGCTAGTTTTACTTACCAAACCATTGTCCTTTTTCCTGATTTTGGAAAAACAGGTGCTACTTCCTCTGATACAAATTATGTTGATGATATAAAAGTGTGTACAGCCGCTGCACCTAGTAAAATAGAGGTTGATTTTGCCGTTGATATGAAGAAATATGCCGGAACCTTTCAAACCGTTTATATCAGTGGAACTTTTAATAACTGGTCTGATAGTTCTAATCCTTTACAGGACAACGACAAAGATGGTATCTGGACCACTCGATTATCCCTTGATCCTGGAACAATCCAATACAAGTTTCAACTCGATAAATGGGCAAAACAAGAAGAATTTTTAGGTACCGAAACCTGTACAGTAACCGATGGTGGTTTTACGAACAGGAATTTAGTGGTTCCAGCGTCGGGTGTTAAAACAGATACGGTATGCTTCAATAGTTGCTATGCTTGCGGAAAAGCCATTAAGTTTACGGTTAATCTTGGTACGCAGCATATCACCGTTTCTCCAACGGGAATATTTATTGCTGGCGGTGGAAATTTTGGTGTGCCAGGAAATTTTCCTCTGAAAGATGCGGACAAGGACGGTATTTACTCCATTACTTTTGAAAGACCCATAGGTTTTACCTCTTTCTATACTTTTACCAATGGTGCTTGTGCCGATTATAGTTGTAAGGAAAATATCAGCGGTCAGGCTTGTGCCAATGCGGATAATTATAATGATAGAAAAATGGGACCTTTTACTAAGGATACCATTTTAAATACCTGCTTCGGTCAATGCACAACAACGGCAAGTTGTGGTGTACAGGTAACCAGAAAAGTAACTTTTAGGGTAGATATGAGAACCTACACAAAATCTTTTGTAGGGGTATATGTTAGCGGTCAATTCAATGAGTGGTCTGCCAATAAAAATCCGATGAGAGATGATGACAATGATAAAATCTGGACAGCAGAAATTAATTTACCAGATGGAAAATTTGAATACAAATATCAAATTGACGGATGGACAGCTCAGGAAGAATTCAAAGGTGGAGAGGCATGTACCGTTACATCGGGTGGATTCACAAACCGGGTTTTAACGGTTAGTAAGGATAGTGTTTTAAGTGTAGCTTGTTTTAATGCCTGTACAAGTTGTGCTACCACAGATGCCAGGGACATTAATTTCGCCCCTCTGTTCAGCATTTTTCCAAATCCTGCCACCGATGAGATTCAGTTGAATTTAGAATTAGCTGACTCGGAATCAGCTCGGTGGATGTTGATGGATGCCCTTGGACGTATTTGCCAGTCTTACACTTTACCAAAGGCTACACAATCGTTAAACATTGATGTATCAGGTCTTCAACCAGGCGTTTATTGGGCCGTAATATATCAGGGTGAAATGAGAGATGTACGCAAATTGGTGATAAATCCATAAATAAACTAACAAATTGATGGGAATGAGGCTTTTAAAATGCTTATTGATTCTTGCCTCCATTGTAGGAAGTAATGCAGTCTTTGGACAAATAAAAATTACGGGGACCGTTTCGGAAAGTGGAAGTAATGAAAAACTTACAGGTGTCACCGTTTTGATTAAAAATACGCAAGACGGCGTTGTTACCGAGTTGGATGGAACCTTTCAATTAACCGTTCCTAATGAAAAAAGTGTTTTAGTTATTTCCTATCTGGGCATGGAAACAAGGGAAATTTTAGTTGGAAATACACGCGTTTTTCAAATATTATTAAATCCTTCCTCTTCAGTGATGGATGAAATTGTAGTCGTTGGATACGGCACTCAGATTAGAAGTTCTATATCTGGTGCCGTATCAACGGTTTCGTCAAAAGATTTAGAGGGCGTTCCTTTATTAAGGGCGGAACAAGCTATTCAGGGAAAAACGGCGGGTGTCCAGGTAACCCAAAATTCTGGTTCACCGGGAAGTACTCTGTCAGTTAGAATTAGAGGAACGGGTACTATAAATGATAGTGAGCCGCTTTATCTGGTGGACGGTGTTCCCGTTTCAGGCATTGATTTTTTGAATCCGGGAGATATTGCTACCATAAATGTATTGAAAGATGCAGCATCAGCAGCCATTTATGGTTCAAGAGGTGCCAATGGCGTTGTGGTCATAACGACGAAAACGGGAAAAATGGCCGATAAGCAGTACGGTTCTATTCAATATGAAAATTATTTTGGGCAGCAACAAGCCTGGAAAAAAATGAATTTACTCGATGCCAGAGAATATGCCATCTTATCAAATGAAGCCCACATTGCCGGAGGAAAAACGCCTTTGGCTGCATTTTCAAATCCAGATGCTCTGGGAAAAGGTACAGATTGGCAAGAAGCCATATTCCAGATTGCACCCATTCAAAGTCATCAGTTATCTCTAACGGGCGGCTCTGCGTTGTCAAGCTTTGCGCTAAGTGGTAGTTATTTTAATCAGGCAGGCGTAGTTGGAGGTCCAAAATCGGGTTTTGAGAGATATACGGCCAGACTTAATGTTAGCCAACAACTAAAACCCTGGTTAAAAATGAGTGGAAATATTCTTTATACCAATCTGAATAGAAACGGACTTCCAGAGAATAATGAGTTTAATACACCATTAGTAAGAGCCTTAAATATAGATCCGGTGACTTCCATCCGTAAATTTGATGGAACTTACAATTATTCTATTTATGTGGATACCGATTTGGCAAACCCGGTAAATGCTATTGAAAATCAACATAATACATGGCAAAGTAACCGTGTTTTGAGTAGTATTCAAGCAGATGTAAATATAAGAAAAGGCTTGGTTTTCAGGTCTTCCTTCAATAGGGATGAGACGTTTGCCAGCCAGTCCATTTTTATCCCAATTTTCAACCTAAGTCTGGATCCCGCGAGCAATGACGCCCCTGCAAGTGAGCGGAACCCGGTTAATACCGTTATAAAAAACGATTTCTCATGGCAAAACTGGCAATGGGAAAACGTGCTTACCTGGGATTATTCCAAAGGGAAACATAAGTTAAACGCTTTGCTGGGCTCAACGGCACTGTCTAACAGCTATTATTTTTTAACGGGTTCAAATACCAATCTGCCCTCGAATCAGGTGAAGGATGCTTTTCTTGGAAATACCATTGCACCCAGAGAATCACAAGGCTCTGGTGATTTTGCGTCGGCCTCGGGAATGCTTTCCTTTTTTACCCGTTTTCAATATGATTACGATAATAAATATCTATTATCTACCACCCTTAGAAGGGATGGTTCTTCCAGATTTGGTAAAAATAACAGGTATGGTTACTTCCCTTCAATTTCTGCTGGTTGGGTCGTAAGCAGAGAGGATTTCTGGGGATTAGAAGCTCTAAATTTTCTGAAATTGAGAGCTAGCTGGGGTCAAAATGGTAATGACAGAATTGGAGAGTATAGTTTTACAACCATTGTTTATCCCGGGCAGAATTATACTTTTGGCTCGTCGGAAACCATTACCAGCGGAAGTACTCCTTTAGAGGCCAGTAATCCCGATTTGAAATGGGAAACTGGGGAGCAAATTAATGCGGGTCTTGATCTTGAATTGTTCAATGGAAAATTTCATTTTACGGCAGATTACTATAAAAAGACGACCAGAGACATGCTCGCAAGGATACCCATTCCTACCCTGGTTGGATTAAGGGCGCCTTTTCAGAATGTGGGTACTATGGCCAATAATGGTTTGGAATTATCCTTGCTTTATCAGGGAAAAAAGAAGTCATTGAATTATAGCATAGGGGCAAATATTGGGTTCGTTAAGTCAGAGGTTCTGAGTCTGGGTCTCGGAGGAGAACCTATTATCACGGGAAATGTTTTTTCTGCCGGTAATGTGTCCCGAACAGATGTAGGGTACCCCGTCGCTTCTTTTTATGGCTATGTGACCGATGGTATTTTCCAATCGCAGGAGGAAGTTAATGCTCACGCATTTCAAAATGAAAAAACAGCGCCTGGAGATATTCGTTTTAAAGACTTGAATGGTGACGGTATCATTAATGAGGTAGATCAAACTTATATCGGAAATCCTACCCCTTCTTTTACCTACGGTGTTACTTCCCAGGTTCAATGGAAGGGCTTTGATTTAAGCGTTTTTATTCAGGGAACTCAGGGAAATGATATTTATAATGGCATATTCAGGTATGACTTTTTCTATTCGAACAGACCTCAATCTGCCTTAAACAGATGGACCGGTGAGGGTACTTCAAACTCAGAACCAAGAGTTAATGTAAACGACCCAAATAATAATGCCAGGGTGTCGGACCGTTTTATTGAAGATGGTTCCTTTGTGCGGTTAAAGAATATTCAAATAGGATACGACTTAAAGCACAAGTTGTTGAATAAATGGAAAATAGATAAGGCCAGAATTTATTTCAGTGGTCAAAATTTATGGACGCTGACAAAATATTCCGGGTTAGATCCTGAAATTGGAAGTGTGGGTGGTTCTTTGGAATTAGGCATCGACAGAGGTTTCTATCCACAAGCAAGAATGGCTTCAATGGGTTTACAACTTGGATTTTAAAAATTAAGCAAATGAAGAATCTTAGTATTAATAAATGGTTTGTACTTCTGTTTTTATTTTCTCTCAGCAGTTGTGAAGAACTATTGTTAGATAAAAAACCGCTGGTTGGTACAACGTTGGATAACTTCTATCAAACAGAGGCCGACGCAGTTTCCGCTATTCATGCTACCTATGCAGCCTTACAATTTGAAATGTCGCCAGAAGGGCATTTTCGATGGTTTTGGGGCGATATTATGTCTGACGACGCGGTGAAAGGAGGCTCAGGTGACAATGATCAGCCTCTTTTGGCTGCTCTTGAACAATTTCAAGGTCCTGTAAATACTGGTTATCTGGCGGCCGAATGGGCTGCTGATTACGAGGGAATTAACAGGGCAAATATTGTGTTGGAGAAAGTTCCCGCCATTGTCATGGACGAAAAATTAAAGAAAAGGATATTGGGCGAAGCCTATTTTCTCAGAGCCTGGTTTTTTTATAATCTGGTTACTATTTTCGGCGACGTCCCTAAGGTGGATCGACTTTTGTCTCCCTCAGAATATAAGATGCCCCGTTCTTCCGCTGAAAGTATCTGGAATTTAATTGAAAGTGATTTGACCATTGCTGTTTCAAATCTTCCTCTTCGAAGCCAATATACACAAGCTGATTTGGGGAGAATTACAAGAGGAGCCGCTCAGGGCTTACTTTTAAAATCGTTGGTGTGGCGTAAAAAGTGGGCGGAAGCTAAAAAGGTGGGGGAAGCATTAATTTCGTCCGGAGAGTACAGATTAGAGCCCGATTTCAATCGTATTTTTACAAAAGCAGGTGAAAATGGTGTGGAATCAGTGTTTGAGATTCAATATATGACGGAATCAGGGGGAAATTGGGGAAACAACAATAACAATGAAGGAACTTTTACTAATGTTTTTGTACGCGCCCGAGGTCAATTCGATGGCTTTGGATTTAATATCCCTACCAAAAGTCTGGTTGATGCTTTTCTAGCCACCGGAACAGAAGATCCCCGTTTAAAAGCTACGGTTTTTAGAGTGGGAGAGCCTATGGGTGATCGCGGAATTTTTACAAAAGAGGCTACAGGTGGTTATCCTCATGATTATTATAGTAAAAAGTATTTTAATAACAGGAGTGAGCAAGCTACTTTCGGAGACCCAAATCCCAACGGAGGAACGAATGACCGGGTAATCAGATACGCTGATGTTTTGCTTCTTTTTGCTGAAGCATCCTTTCAGTCAGGCGATCAGACCAGCGCCAGAAATGCATTGAATCAGGTAAGAGCAAGAGTTAAATTGCCGGAAATAACTTCTTCAGGAAATACATTGTTAGAGGCTATTTATAATGAAAGAAGGTTGGAACTGGCTTTGGAAGGACATCGGTTTTTTGATTTGGTGAGAACCGGGAGAGCGGTAAGTTTTCTGGGTCCTTTAGGATATAAAGAAAATATTCATAAGGTGTTTCCTATTCCTCAATCTCAAATTCAGGCAAGTAATGGTGCTGTTACCCAAAATCAGGGCTATTAATCTACATAAAAGCTAAAGATTATGAAACCATTTTTTTATATGTTATCCAGGGGATTACCCTTTTTTATACTCATCGGGATTCTGTTTTTAGGATGTGAATCTTATCAGGAACCTGATATTCAATTGGGAAAATCACCAGATTTGCCAAACCTTTCGATTGTTCAGTTAAAAACAGATTCTAATCGGATTGTGGTTAGTGAGAAAAGTGATGTAATCTTTGACAGATTATGGTCGGCAGCAGGAGCCAGTCCCGATAAGACAAAAAAGGGGTTAGATACTTTTTATTTTCCTAAAGCTGGGCGGTATAATATTATTTGGTCAGGTTCATTTAAAGGTGGCTCTGGCACTGGGCAGCAAAGTTTTTCGGTGGTTATACCTAAAGATGCCGTTACTCCTTGTACTGGTTTGGCAACCCTTTTAGCAGGTGGGTGTGACCCAACCAGTCGAAAATGCTGGACTTTCAGTAAAAAAGCAGGGGCGGTAGCCGTTGGTCCAACGCCAGGTTCTGCCGAATGGTTTACTTCTCCGCTAAATGGTCTCCAGAATGAGCAATACGATGATAATTTTTGTTTTGCCTGGGCAGAAAATAGATTTATTTATGATAATAATGGATTAACCGTTGATCCATGGAATGGATATAAGCCGGTACCTTTTTCTTTGCCAGGAAAACCTCAATGGCAACTTATTCCTATTGGTCCCGCAGGTGTTCCTCGCATTGAACTTCCGGAAGGTGCCTTCATGGGGGTTTGGGATGCCTCAAATGTCTATGACATCGTGAGATTAACGGAAAAGGAGATGATTGTAAGAACTCCGTTTTTAAAAGGAGGTGGTTGGTTTGAATTATATTTTGAAGCTAGATAAACGTATTAATTTTGAAATACTTAACTTTTTATTCAATTCTGTGCACTTTTTTGTTGTTTTCAATATCAAAACCGCCCAAAAAGTACAAACTTGTCTGGTCAGATGAATTTTCTGAAGAGGGATTACCGGATGCCAGTAAATGGACTTATGATGTGGGTGATGGTTGTCCCCGAATCTGTGGTTGGGGAAATAACGAGTGGCAATATTACACAGAGGCAGATATCGACAATGCCTATGTAAAAGATGGAAAATTAACCATTGAGGCCCGACCAGAAAAAATGGGAGGGAAGGAATATACTTCTGCCAGGATGCTTACCCGAAATAAGGCTTCATGGAAATATGGCTATTTTGAAATGAGAGCAAAAACACCCGTTGGCTTAGGTACCTGGGCTGCTATCTGGCTCTTGCCAGAGAAAAACAATTACGGAGAATGGCCGGGAAGTGGAGAAATTGATTTGTTGGAACACGTAGGGTTTGCTCAGGATTCTATTTTCGGTACCGTTCATACGGAAGCTTTCAATCACATGATTGGTACGCAAAAGGGAGGAGGCGTTGGTAAAATAAAACCACACGAGGACTTTCATTTATATGCTATAGACTGGACGCCTGAAAAAATGGATTTTTTATTCGACGGGAAAATTTATTTTACTTTCTATAAAGAGGCGTTGGCAAATAGTAAACAATGGCCTTTTGACCAACCTTTTCATGTCATTTTGAACCTTGCCGTTGGAGGTAACCTCGGAGGTAAAATGGGGGTTGATACAACAGCTTTCCCCGCCCGATTTTCTATCGATTATGTGAGAGTTTATCAAAAAAAGGACTAAATGAAAAACGTTATATACATTTTTAAGTTTTTACCCTTTTTACTTTTGCTTCAAGGGTGTTTTAAGGAGGGGGATATCGCTGAGTTGCCAGATTATAATGCGCCACAGGTTTCTTTCATTTCTCAAGCACTCTCTATTCCAGAGGGTAATAAAGACACCACTATACAGTTAGGTATTCAACTAAAAGGGGAAAACAGAACCCAAGTGATGGTTAAATATCAGGTTAATGGGTTAACAGCTACACCAGGGACTGATTATGAAGAAATTACAGAGGGAAAAGTATTCATTAAACCAGGAGAACTTACTGTGTTCATTCCGATTAAAATATTTGGCGATGCCGTTAAGGAGACTGACGAGAAAATAGACATTGTACTCATTCAAGCTTTAAATGCTACCTTAAGTGAACCTACTCGATTGACAATTACTCTGGTTAACGACGATTTTAGTTTGATTGACAAGATAAATATTCCCAAGACAGGTTATATCTCACCTGATAGCTATACTGGCTTTACCAAAGTTTGGGAGGAGAGTTTTCAAGGAACTAATCTAAATAGTGCCGTTTGGAACTACGAACTTGGCGATGGATGTCCCGGAAATTGTAATTGGGGAAATAATGAGTTACAATTTTATCAGGAAAAAAATGCTCAGCTTTCAGACGGATATTTAATCATTGAGGGAAAAAAGGAAACGGTAGGTGGTAAAAATTATACCTCCGCAAGGTTGACAACGCAAAGGAAAAAATCGTTCAAATATGGACGTATTGACATTCGAGCCGCTGTTCCTGAAGGAAAGGGTTATTGGCCAGCGCTTTGGATGTTAGGAGATAATATTCCTCAGGTTTCCTGGCCCGCTTGTGGTGAAATAGATATTATGGAAACGAGTGGTGATAAAATCAACAGAGTGGTGGGTACCGCTCATTTTGGTGCCACGGTGGCGCAGCACAGGTTTAGAACTGGCGCTACCTTTTCCACCGGTGAATATGATTTTAATACTTCTTTTAATGTGTTTTCCATTATTTGGGAGGAAAATAAGATTCAATGGCTGGTTAATAATGTACCATATCATCAATTGACTCCTGCCGATTTGAACGGTCAACCCTATCCGTTTAATCAATCTTTCTTTTTTATCATCAATCTGGCTATAGGAGGAAATTTTCCGGGATCACCTGATGCGAGAACTGTTTTTCCCAGGTGGTTTGTCGTGGATTATATCAAAGTATTTCAAAAAGGATAGGGAAATATTTCGGAATAACAGATAAAAACAAGGGTAAATGCTTCGTATTTATCCTTGTTTTTTATTATTTTTCAAGCGTCTCTAATTTTTTAATCCTTAAAATTTATAGTTATGGATGCTTTTATCAAATCAGGAAAGTTCTTGTTGGCTATTCCTATGGCTATTTTCGGACTTTTTCATTTCATTAGTGGTCCAGCCATGGCTGGGATGGTTCCAGCAGCTATCCCCGGTGGTGTACTTTGGGTTTATTTGACAGGTGTTGCTTTAATTGCAGCAGCAATAGCAATATTACTTGACAAAATGGCAAAATTAGCCGCCGTATTACTTGCCGTTTTATTATTAGTGTTTGTGTTGGTCATTCATTTAAAGGGTGCCATGGCTGGTGACCAGTCCTCAACCGCCAGTCTATTGAAAGATATTGCTATAGCTGGAGGTGCCCTCGTTTTTGCAGGGACAAGAAAAAGTTAAATTTAATGTATTTATAAACTATATTTAATTGAAGGGGAATGAAGATTTTATCATTCCCTTTTTTAATTTTATAAGCAAAAATAATTACATGAAATACTTTTGGTTTCTGGCTATCCTTTTTTCTTCCGGTTTAAACGCTCAATCATCTAAGTTGGATTGGTTAATTCATTCCGTTCCTCAAAAAGCAACCGTTAAAGAAGAGGATAATACGCTGGTTATCCAAAATGGATTATTGAGAAGATCCTTTTATTTAGGAAAAAATATAGGATGCTTTGATTTCGTAAATCTGACAAATCAACAGCAACTGATAAGAGCCATAAAGCCAGAAGCTCGCTTGATTATTGATCATAAGGAATACCATATTGGCGGCTTGATGGGTCAAAAGGAAAATGGATATTTTCTACCAGAATGGCTTCCTTCACTGACCAAAGGGGAAAATGATTTTATGTTTACCAGTTATCAGGTCTCAGATATTAAACCTGACATTCAATGGAAATCGAATACCTGGACAGGTAAATTCCTGGCAGCAACTGGGAAAGAATTGGTTCTTAAGTTTGAATCTCCTGTAAATGAGTTGAAAGGATTAAAAGTGGAGGTTCATTATGCGCTATATGATGGTATCCCTTTGATAGTAAAATGGTTGACTATTCACAATGAATCATCCAAAGAGGTGAAATTACATAGGGTGGTAAATGAAGTGCTGGGTTTAGTGGAAGAGGAAAGTGCTGTCGTGGGTTCTCCTGATGAAATGAAAAAACAACATGGTATCTATTTTGAGACTAATTATGCTTTCAATAATGCCATGCGTTATGATATTAGTGATCAGACTACTCATTGGAAAACAGATAGTGTTTATACTTCTCAGGTGAATTACAATTTTCAAACCCCTTGTTTGCTTGAAATTTATCCAGAAAAAGCACCGGGAATTACACTGAAAAGGGGTGAAATTTTTACTTCAGTAAAAACCAATGAACTGTTGATGGACAGTTATGACAGACAAAGAAGGGGATTGATGTTGAAAAAAATGTATAGAACCATAGCGCCCTGGACTACCCAAAATCCTATTTTCATGCATTTGGTCAGTAAAACCGATGATGAGGTGGTGCGTTGTATCGATCAATGTGTTCAGACAGGTTATGAAGCCGTAATCTTGAGTTTTGGTAGTCATCTGAAAATGGAGGACACTTCGAATATCAATATTACGCGTTGGAAGAAATTAGCAGATTATGCTCATAGCAAGGGTATTTTACTTGGCGGTTATGCCCTGTTCAGCAGTCGTCGGATTAGCGACGAACATGATGTTATCGATCCTAAAACAGGAAAACCTGGCGGTGCCCTTTTCGGGAATGCGCCTTGTTTTGGAAGCACCTGGGGATTGGATTTCAGGGATAAAATCAAGTATTTTTTTGAAAAAACTGGGTTCGATATTTGGGAAAATGATGGTCCTTATCCGGGTGATGTATGTGCTTCAACTTCTCATCCCGGTCATGAGGGACTTGAAGATTCTCAATGGAGGCAGATGGAAATTCAAAAGGAACTTTATCGGTGGTTGAACGAAAAGGGAGTTTATATCAATGCGCCGGATTGGTATTTTTTAGACGGAACACATAAGATTGCCATAGGTTACAGGGAGGTTAATTTTTCTCTTTCCCGGGAGCAACAAAGAGTCTTAAACAGGCAAAATATTCACGACGGCACCCTGGAAAAAATGGGCTCAATGAGCTGGGGATTTGTTCCTTTAACAAAATATCAAGGGGGTGGACCGGAAGCTATTCTTGAACCTTTAAGTGAGCATTTAAAAGATTATGAAAATCTGATGATGCAGTATTATGGTGCTGGTGTGCAAGCCTGTTATCGGGGACCCCGGTTATATGATACGGAAGAAACCAGGCAACTTGTAGCAAGAACGGTCGCCTGGTATAAGAAATACCGGGATATCTTGAATGCCGATATGATTCATCTGCGAAGAGCCGATGGCAGGGATTGGGATGGCTTGTTACATGCCGATCCATCGGGTAAATACAAAGGCATGCTCATGTTGTACAATCCTACCAAAAAGGACATCACCAGAACTATTTCGGTGCCTCTTTATTATACAGGGTTAACAGAAACGGCTGTATTTAGGGAAAAAGAAGGAAAACCAATGAATTTAAAGTTAAATCGGAATTATGAAGCCGATCTGGCGGTTACCATTCCAGCGGAAAGCTATACCTGGTTAACTATTGAATAATCATACTAATTTTAATGTATATTTGAAAAGTTAAATGAATGTATAAATGTTAAAATCACTTGTTTTCCTTTTGGGATCATTCGTAATATTACCTTGGCTTCATGGTCAATCAATTCAATATCAAGGAGTTGTTTTTGACAGTGAGACTAAAAAACCCATAGAGTTTGCCTCGGTATCGGTTTTGGGTAAAGACTCTTCTATCCTGGCTGGAACGGTGACAGATGAGAATGGTAAATTTCAAATAAAATCTGAACGAGGAAATATTAACATTTTTCGCTTTCAATTTATGGGTTATGAATCACTTGACTTCAAACCTGGAGAGAAAACA
>VFQS010001103.1_pt1 | contig 26021 bp, 30 predicted proteins | sample 3512361 | NCBI WGS metagenome assembly VFQS01 (sample SAMN10412375, study PRJNA504923) | tailings metagenome | isolation source: Relicate 1 Philex TSF3 active mining | place: Philippines
TAAATAAAATACTCTATATAAGATAAAATGAACTTAGAATTAAAAAAATTCAGTATGAAATCAATAGCCGACGATAAAGTTATAGTCTTAATTGGTAAAAGAGAAACCGGTAAATCTTTTTTAACGAGAGATTTATTATATTATCATCAAGATATTCCAGCAGGAATAACAATATCCGGAACAGAAGGTGCCAATTCCTTTTATACTCAAATTATGCCACCTATTTTTATTCATAGTAAATTTAGACCAGAAGTTATTGCTAATTTTATGAAAAGACAAAAGAAAATTTTAGCAAGTATTAAAAGAGAGATGTTAGACCGAGGTTATGGTCATATGACACCCCATGAATATGTTAAATCTGGTAAATGTTCAATTGACCCACGAGCATTTTTAATATTAGATGATTGTTTATATGATAAATCATGGATTAATAATGAGGACATTCGTTGTTTATTTATGAACGGTCGTCATTATTTTGCAATGTTTATTATTACAATGCAATATGCATTAGGTATTCCACCAGTATTAAGAACAAATATTGATTATGTTTTTATTTTACGTGAAAATTATTTTGCAAATCGTAAGAAATTATTTGAACAATATGCCGGTATGTTTCCTACATTTGAAATATTTAATCAAGTTATGGACCAGTGCACAGAGAATTTTGAGTGTATGGTTATTAATAATAATGCAAAAAGTAATAAATTAGAAGACCAAGTTTTTTGGTATAAAGCAGATACACATGAAAATTTTCAATTAGGTCATCCATCATTTTGGACATATAATGCAAATAATTTTGAAGAAAAAGATGAAAATATGGATGAATTTAAACCAGGAGATGTAAAGAAACGTAGAGGTCCTTTAATTAGTGTTAAAAAAGGTCCGTGGAATTAATTAATAGAGTATGGCTTTTTTATAGAACTGGTAATTATTATGATAAAAATGATAATTCTAATTTTAATGCTACTGTAAAACTAGATACAATATTTAATTATTTAAAATATATTTTAGACCAAAATAAAAACTATTGTATAATATTTACTGATAAAACTTTTAACTTAGGTTCTAATTCATTTCCTCGATTTAAAAATAATCAAATGAATGATATAAAAAGAGTTATAAATTTGATTTATCATATAGCAATTAAAAAAATTAAAAAATTTGATTTATAATAAAAACATTATATAATAATTAAAAAACAAAAAATGTCAATAACAATAAATCAAATAAATGAATTAAATGGTTATCAGCCATTTTTAAAGTGTAATTATGATTTTAATCTTAAAAATTGGAATGTAGAAATTTATAATACTTTTAATAAATCCCATTTACAAATAAATAATAAAGTATTCAATGGAATTTACATAGTAAATTATAATAAATTTATAATGAATACAGAATCATTAGGTATATTATTAGATTTAAATTTTATTGATATAGAACATATGAATCTAATAAAAAATATAATTTTTGAATTTCCAGAAACCAAATATAAAAAAATTATAACAAATTTTATAAAAGAGGATATATTAAATACTTTTATAAATTTTGATAAATTATTATCCGGAACAAAAATAGTAAAAGATGAAGAATAAATATTTATTTTTTTTGTATTTAATTAGTTTAAAAAAAATAAATTAAATATAAAATTTAGTTAATGAAATCATTATCTTATAATAATTTATCAGTTAGAATAGTTCCAAAAAAAGAATATGAAAATTTAAATAATAGTATTAATAAGTATTATAATGTATCAAATAGTATTTCATATTATAATCCAAACTTAAACTTATTAACAAATTATTTTAAAGAAGAAAAGACATTTAATAATAAAAATAGGTTATTACAACTTGTTAAAAAGAAAAAAAGAATAGATACAATAGGATTTATATTTAAGGCGAAAATAATGACCGAATACAGAAGTATGTATCATACTGATATATTTTTGAAAGAATTACCGATATTATCTTTATTATCGGTATCATCGTATTATCAACATATTGAGTCATCTCAAAAAACCATAGAACCACGTGAAAATGAATATTTTAATAGTATATATAATTTGAATTCGTCAAATAATATAGAAATATTTGTAAATTATTTGGTATCTAGATTAACTGAATTAAATATAAATCCACATTTTTGTTTATTTTATGGTTGTGTAAATGTAATAATGGATAAATTTACATATGATATAACAAATGATGATAATATAAGTGATAAAATATTGAATAAATTATTAGATTCAAATACAACAAAATTTATATGTAATAAAAAAGGAGAATATATTGAATATAAAAATTTGCCAGTATATTTATTAGCAACTGAAAAAGCTGATTTAGATATAGACCATTTATATGATAATAATAAACTAGATTATAATTTTATAAAATCAATAATATTTCAAATATTTAGTGCAGTGGTTACAATGTATAATATATTTGGTATAAAACACAATGATTTACATCTAAGTAATGTAATGCTGATAATTACGGATAAAACACATTTATATTATAAATATGAAGATAAGTATTTTAAAGTGCCAACATATGGTTATATTGTAAAATTAATTGATTGGGGGCGTGCAACATATGATTTTAATGGTAAAAAAGGCATAAATGAAATATTTAGTTATTATGGGGACTGTTTTGGTCAATATAGAGAGCCAAGAATAAATAATAGACATAAGAGACCATTATTAATTTCAGATAATAAATGGACAGATATAATAATGGTATCACATAGTTTATTAAATTTATTAAAAGATTATAGGAAAAGTGATATTGGAGAATTTTTATATGAACAGATATCAAATAAAAATGAATGTTTAAATGTGAATCAATTTGATTTTGATTTATATTTACAAATATCAAAGTCAAATATAAATATAAGTCCTAGAAAAATATTTAATAATTCATTATTTAAGAAATATCAGGTTACTTTAGCAGATATACCTGAAGACCAAATAATATATATAATAGATGAATTAAGTAAAGAAGAAATTGCAAAACAAATAATTAAAGAAAATAAATTAAGTCAAAAAAGAAAATTAGAAAAATAATATTATTTATTAATAGGTTTTCCACCATATTCTTGAACAAAATTACTATAATTAATTGGGTTAAATTTTTGATTATTATCAACACTACCTAAAGGATATTTAGACCATGTATCTGGTTCATTAAACATATCCGAATATAAATTTTTAAGATTAACACTTGAAATTTGTTCTTCATAGAATGAACGAGGAATATATCTATATTCTATTTTGGGTAATGGACATTTTTTATAATTTTCCATATATCCTATTGTAATTAGAATAGCACCGATTACAAATAATATTAATATGATAGATTTCATTTAAATTATATTAATATTTTTTTATTATTAAAAGCTATAAAGTTTAAGCAGATTCATTATCTTCTGTTTTTGATGTTTGTCTAGATAACCAAGGGTCTGCATTTTCTAATTGTTTTGCTAATTCTTCAGTTTCATCGGAAGAAGTATTTGTATTTTCAGATGATGTTTCAATTAAAGATGGCATATCATCAGTAATAGTTTCATCTGAATTTACTTGAGATGAACTTGTAACTGTTAATTCATCTTGTTTTGCTTTTTTAGAAGCTTCTGCTTGTTTTGCAGCTTGTTCTTTTACATAATCAATATTTTCACGGAAATGTTCATCTTTCTTTTCTTGATTTGCTCTATATTCTGATACTAAAGTATTTAATTCTTTTTCTGCATATTCTTGTCTATCTACACTATGTGGATTAGGGTCCCATGGTAACCAATAACCTACTTGAGCAACATAGACATTAAAATTAGGGTCTCTACGTTGTAATACTTTAGCACGAACATTAGCTTCTTTTTCAGTATCATAAACACCTCTAACTTTTAAACCACGCATAGTAGTTTGAAAATTATTTTTTTCATAAAATTCCTTTTCAAGTTTTTCTTGATTGATATATAGAAAATCTTTATATTTATCTTGACATTCTTCTTCAGTTAAACCATAATTTTTACCGAAAGTTTTTAAGAAAGAATGGATTAAAAAAACATCTTTATTTTTTAAAACATTTTCTGGTGAAATAAAAGAAAGACAAACATAATTTTGACCTGGGATTGGTTGGTCTACTTCTAAGAAATCTTCTACAATATCTTTATTTGACATTTATATATATAGAAAGAATATAAATTTATCTTTAAGTATTTATAAATTTTTTTCTTTTTATAATATATATTAAGAATGGACGTTATTAAATCTGAAATGAAAGACTTACAAACTGCTTTCGACTTTCAAGAAGTTGTTAAAAGAGCTGTCAAATATTTAGTTGAAGGTGCTGCTGTTGCAGTCGCTGCATATTATATCCCACAAAAGAAATTAGATTTAACTGAAATCGTTTTTATTGCTATCACTGCTGCAGCTACTTTCGCTTTATTAGATATGTATGCTCCATCTATTTCTAATGCTGCACGTCAAGGTTCCGGTTTCGGTATCGGTGCTAACTTAGTTGGTTTCCCTATGTTAGGTAAATAAGAAACTTATCTAAATTCAAATCTTAATTTAAGAATATCATTTTTTTATAAATTAAGATTTCAAATACTTATCAAATTCTAAAATTATTTCTTGTTTAGAAATTGATTTAGGTCCAACAGTATTATTTTTTTCAAATTTAATTTCTTTAAGACAATTAATATTAAAATCAATTGTTTTATTATTTATAAATTTTATAAAATAATGAGATTCAATACTCTTATCAATAATATCTTTAGAAATATTACCAGCATATACACCAACTCTTCTAACCGATATATCCGGTGTCTCATTTTTTTTTACAAATTTAAAGAAATTTGGTTCTTCTTTAATTGGCAATTCTCTTTTATAATTTTTTAATATCCATATTTGAAATATACATGGAACATCATATTCAATATTATTAACAATAAATGCATTATTATCCAAATCTTTTTCAAATATTAAATGATAATAATCTGTAAAATATTTTTTCATACTATCTTTCTTAAAGCTTCTAGGTAATATAAATGATATTGAATTGGCAAATTCACAACATTTTTTTATAAACTTAATTGCAATACTTGATTGACGACCAAATGGTGGATTACCTATAATATGAATATTTTTATTATTATATTTAATATCAAGATTAAGAAAATCTTGTTTTATTATTCCATCATTTTCTGGTTCAATATCATAAAATTTATAAGTAATACCTAAATTATTTGATATGTTTTTTATTTCATTAATAAATGCTCCATTACCAGCACTAGGTTCAATAATAATATCATTGGCTAATAATTGAACATTATTTTTAAAATTATTTATACAATCCAAAACTATACTATTTTTTGTATAATATTTATCGATAGTATTTCTTTTTAAACCAGTATCTTGCATTTATATAATATTTAATTTTAATATTCAATTTTAAATTAATAAAATCAAATTTTATTATTTAGGTTTTAATTTTGTATCTAAATTAAGAAATCCACTACTTGTATGTATTTCTGGAATGGTTAATAATCCGTGTATATCATTTGGTGCATGTTTGGTTCGCCAAACCCGATTTAATAAACGCTGTTCAAATGTAGGCATATACAGAGTATTAGTTAATTTGCTAATCATAGGTTTAATTTCTTTATCTTCTGTTTGTTGTATCTTTTCAAATGCATCTAAATATATTTTTCTATTTTCTCTTAAAATATTAATATATTCATCTTGTTTTTTATTATTATCTTTTAATAAGACCATAATATCATCCATTTTTTTATGTAAAGAGTTTAGATGATTTTCATAATCCTCAAATCTTTTACTTAATAATGGAGACATATTTATATTATAAATAACATTATTTGATAAATCCATTATATATTAAATAATTTTATTTTTTAAATATTTATTATTGAATTAAACAACAATAATCTAATTCAGATTGAGTTAAATGAAATTCTTTATAAATCATTTCATGTAATTCACTACTATTTTCTAATATTTGGTTAATTTTATTATATAATACTTTAGTTATATCAATTCTATGTAATAAATCTATACATATTTCTCTTTTTATTCTTAAATCTAATCTATATCTTTTGAAATGAATATTTATTATTTTAACTAAAAATCGTATTAATATATCTATATCTTCGTATTTATTAAAACTATATTTATCTACTATTTTTTGACAAATTGGTTCTAAATTTTTATCAATCATTTTATTATTTTATAATTAAAATATATATTTATATAGTAATAATGGATAAAGCTCAAGATAAATTAAATTATATAAAACATCCCGAATTTGAAGATATTTTAGTTAATAAATTTAATATTAGAATACCATCTAAAGATGGTTATAATTATTTTTTTCAAAATATAAATTTAGATAATTTATGGCAAAAGACATCTGTTTATGTATCAATCGATAAGTATAATAAAGAAGATTATGTTAATATATTTTGTGAATATGATTATAATATAAAATCTTATATAATAAATAAATTTGACCAGTAATCATAATTGAATAGTTTTTATAATAAAATGGATTATAAAAATTATTTTTATTTTGTTTTTATAAAAATTAAATATCCAAAAATGTATAACCCATTAAAGGGGTATAAGGGGATTAATCCCTTCTTAATTGGAGTAAGCTAAACCACCCATACCGGACATAATACGTAAAACGTTATAGTTGACAGCATACATACGGAAGATAGCACCATTAGAACCATCTTGAGAATAGTTAATAACAGCGTTATCAATACGGGAGAAGTTACAAGTACCAGAAGGTTGATGTTCTTCAGGTTTTAATGCGAAAGAATAAACGTGTGGTTTTAAGTTAGACCAATCACCAGCACCAGTATGATGTTCATAACGTTGTGCATAAGTGAAATAAGAACCTTCACGACGTTTAAATCTATCGTGACCGTTTAATTGTAATAATGCATCATCAACGACAACATTACCACCGAAGTGACCACTAGCATTAATAACCCAAACTAATTCTTTAACTGGGTGATTGAATCTTAATTCGTGTTGATTAGTACCATCTTGAGATTTTAAGTCATTAGAGAATTGGACTTGTTCAATTAAATATTCATGAGAAACTTGAGCAAAACGTCTACGTTCATCAGTATCTAAGAAGATATAATCACAGAAGACTTTTAAGTCATTAATTTCAGTAATTGAACCAGTAGAACCAGAACATGATAATTTAACGTTTAATTTAACTTCGTGATATTGTAAAGCAATTAATGGTAAAGCTAAACCAGGGTTTCTACAGAACCAAAATTGTAATGGAATATATAATTTATAACCAGAACCACAACCAGTAGATGATGCAACTCCAGAACCAACTAAACGTTGTAACATAGTTAATTGGTCAGAAGTAGAAGATAAATCACACCATAAAGCCATCCATTCACCATATTGTTTATCAATGACTTGACCACCGATTTCAACTTCAACATATTCAATTAATTTAAAACCGTCATTATTGCTCATACCAGAAGATGAAACATCAGCTTCTAAGTAGATTCTGTGTAATAAATCACCGTTTCTTGCGACAGTAACAGTAAATTTTTTACCAATATCAGCGTTACCATTGAAAGTTTGTTCAATAGCTTCAACTGCGAAGTTAGTGTGTCTTCTATAGACAACTTTGAAGAAGGTAATTTGAGGATTACCAGTTAAATAAATATCTTGTGCACCGTAAGCGACTAATTGCATTAAACCACCACCCATTATATACTATATAATAGAAAAAGAAAATAATTTTGAAAAAAATGAATTAATTAAATAATTTTAAAAATTTCTTAATATTTACAATTTCTATCAATTCTTAATAAAATTCTTTTTTATTTTAAAACTCTTATTATTCTTATAAATTTGAATTCATTATAAAAATAATATTTTATTATCGAATATATAAAGCTATAAATTGCCTTATCTTCTTAGTTAGAATAAGCTAAACCACCCATACCGGACATGATACGGAGAACATTATAATTAACTGCATACATTCTAAATACAGTTTGAACACCAATATAATAATTGATAACAGCATTATCAATACGAGAGAAATTACATGAACCACTAGGTTGATGTTCTTCAGGTTTTAATGCAAATGAATAAACATGTGCTTTATCTAATGAACCTTCACCGGTATGATTTTGATATCTTTGAACTTTAGTAAAGTAAGAACCATCACGACGTTTAAATCTATCATGACCGTTTAATTGGATTAATGCATCAACCATTTCATATTCACCACCCCATTGACCTAAAACCCAAACTAATTCTTTAACAGGATGATTAAATCTTAATTCTTGTTGATTAGAACCATTTTGTGTAGATAATTCATTTGAATATTGAACTTGTTCAATTAAATATTCATGAGAAACTTGAGCAAATCTTCTACGTTCATCAGTATCTAAAAAGATATAATCACAATATACTTGAATTTCATTAATTGCATCGATTGAACCTGCATTATCATAGGTTGCTAATTTAATATTTAATTTAACTTCATGATATTGTAAAGCAATTAATGGTAAAGCTAAACCGGGATTTCTGCAAAACCAAAATTGTAATGGAATATACATCTTTTTATAACCAGAATTACTAGATGCAGATAATGAATTACCAACAATTTTTTGAAGCATATTATATTGGTCTTTAGTAGAAGATAAATCACACCATAAAGCCATCCACTCACCGTAATGTTTATCAATTACTTGACCACCAATTTCTAATTCAACATAATCAATTAAACGGAAACCATCGTATTCATCAGTATTACCAGATACATCAACTTCCAAATAAACTCTACTTAATAAATCACCATTTCTTGCAATAGTAACAGTGAATTTTTTACCAAAATCGTAATTACCATTGATAGTTTGTTCGATTGATTCTACTGCAAAGTTGGTATGTCTTTTATAAACAACTTTAAAAAAGGTAATTTGAGGATTACCAGTTAAATAAATATCTTGAGCACCATATGCCACTAATTGCATTAACGCACCACCCATTATTATAACATATAAATATAAAAAAATTTTAGTTTAAAGCCGTATAATTCAAAAATTTCTATATTATCTATTTTTAATTAAATAATACACTTAAATGACCATTGTATATACGTATTATATTATGTTTTACTATATAAATATCTAACTTTTTACCGATTGCGCCATTTTCAAAACTACACTCTAAAGTAAAATTATTAAATTTTTCAGATGATAAAAATCCAGATAATTTTGCAATACTTGGTTCTATACCAAATGAATATATGTAAATTGGATTTAATACTTTTTTAGGTATATTATTTGAATCTAAATTTAATGTTCCACAACTATTAAAAAATTGATGTCTTTCTATTAATTTATAAAATTTATTATTACCTTCATCGACTACACCATTTCCATTTACAGCTAATGAGGCATGTTTTAAATAATCTTTGTATAAATAAGGTTGATTACTTGATTCATCTTTAATTACCCAAAATAAATATTTAATAAAATGAGTTCTTGTAAGATTCTTTTTCAATCTTGAATTATTTAATTGAATACTATCAACTATTTCAGGTTGTTCTATAACATATTCTAATGGTAAATTCTTAAATTTTTCTTTTTCATCATTTGTTAAATAATTATACTGTGTTAATAATTCTATATCAATAATTTCATTACCAACACTATTAAAATTCTTCGTTTCTACTTTAATACCAACATTTGCATCATCTAATGACCATACTGGGAAACCAGAATTAGGATTTTTATGAAACCAGAATGGTAATGGTATAGTTAAATATACATAATCAGGTTTAACTGATGCATCATTAAAATTATTCTCTAATAAATCATAACTCATACTATCAGCTATTCTATTTAATTCAGACCAATCACAATTTAAATCAAAATATGCAAAAATATAATCTGAATCTAATCTTGAAATAACTGAATCATGAACTCTAAATTCAACTGATTTAATAATACCAAATATAGTTTCTTTAATACCAAAATTATCTGCCTTCCAATTAGAACTTCTATTTATTTTAATACGTAAAAAAGTCTCTGTTATAATATCACCATCTACCGGTATTCTAAAATATAATGAACTACCTGGAGTAACATAATTAGATGTATTTTTATTATTATTTGAAACTACAATCCAACCACTACCAAATTGTGTATGTGTTCTTATTTCAGATTTAAAAAAAGTATTTGTTGGATTTTCATTTAGTATTTTATTTTCTTCGCCAATAGCTTTTAAAATAATTCTTGCATTAGACATTTATTATACATCTAGATTTTTCTTTTTATTTTTATTTTTACAATAGAATTATTTATTGTAAATATAAAAAAATTTAAATTAATTAGTAAATACTAAAGCACCCATACCACTCGCTATTTTAAGAATATTATAATTTACTGCGTAAATATTCATAACTTTCGCATTAATATTATCACATTCATTATTTTTAGTAAAATTTTTAACATCTCTATATATTCTGAATTTTAATTGTGCTTTTTCTAATCTTGAAAAATTTAATGAACCTGATGGTTGAGTATCCTGTGGTTTAAATGAAAATGAATATGAATACATACCGGAACCTTTAGTTAAATCACACACATCAATTTGTGGGCTATTAATATTACTATTTAAATCTGTAAGAAAATTTATACCATAACCATTATGATGTTGATATTGTTGAACGGAACGATAATAAGATGGTGGTAATTCTTCCATTAAATCTTTACCATTTAACATAATTGCAGCACCTATTATTTGTTCTTGTCCAGGTTTAAAATTTCTCCAATAATTATAATTTAAAATACCTATTGGAAAATATTTTACCATTGAACTCTCATTTCTATCTTGTAAATATGCAAATGAATCTTGAATTGACCAAAATATTTCTTTAACTGGAAAATTAAAACGTAAATCTACTCTATGTTGTATTTGTTGATATGCTTCATCACTATCATTTAAAAATAAATTGATTGGATTTCTCATACTACTTTGAACTTGAGTAATTAAATATTGATGTTCGGTTGAATTAAATAATCTTCTTTCATCTGTATCTAAATGAATATATTCTGTTAATAATTGAATTTTACGTATACTTAATTCATTTTGTTCAACTAAATAATTACCACTCTTTGCATAAGATGCTATATTTGCATATTGATTAAATTTTACTTCTAAACGAATATTATTATTTTCTAAAGCTATTAATGGTAATGACATACCAACATCATTATTAAACCAAAAACGTAATGGTATATATATTGTATTTTTATTACCAGTCGATTGTGTGCTTATCATACTTGATAAAGTCATTTCTTTATTTCTATTTTGAAATATATCATGATTTGCATGCAACCATTCTCCATAATGTTTATCTATAGATTGACTTCCAATAAATAATTCAACATATTCAATAAAAGAATATGCTAATGGTGCATTATTTTCTAATGGTTCGCTACTTTCAATATCAATTGCTAAATATAAACGATGAACTAAATCACCATTTTTAGGAATATCAACATATAATTTACGACCAAAATTATTTGCAGTTTCACCTACAAAATTTACAAATACATTATCAATTGCAAAATTAGTATGTTTTCTATATACACCTTTAAAAAAAGTAAATTGTGGATTACCAACTAAATAATTATCTTGTTCGCTTTTAACAGCTAATAATAAATATCCTAAACCCATTTATATTAAACTTATTATATAATTATAAAATAAATTTATTTTTTTTTACATAGATTTTAATAATTCCATTAATTTCTTTTTAAATTCTGTTCTATTTATATCTTTCTTTTCTTTTTTATCATTTATTTCCTTCTTTTTATAATATTTATTTATAGTCTCTTTTTCAATAAGTTCCTTTTCCTTAACTATTTCTTTTTTAATTTTGGTTACTATTTGATTTTTATTTCTTTTATTTGTATTATTTCCTAATTTTGAACTCTTCTTTTTATATACAAAATACCATTTTGGTTTATAATTTCTACTTGGTTTATTTAATTCATCTATATTATTTCCACCTATTTTATTTATATTATTAATTAAGATATCATAATTATCCATATATATTATTTTACTTTTGCGGATTGAAGGAATAAATATTTTTATAAAATTTGGATAATAGTCAAAATTAGATAATACACCAATGTAATCAATCTTATTTGATATTTTATTAAATAATTGTATCTTACAGTTTTTATAAAGCATATTTTTAGTATCATTTGTTAATTTCAAAAAATTATTCATTTTATTATATTTATGATATTAATTTAATTTTATAAAGATAATTATAATATTATAATAAAAATGAATTCTAAAATTTTATCAAATAAAACAAATTTTATTCGTCCAAAATTAACTTTTCAGGATACTATTCAAAAGAATTATCAAGACTATTTAAATGGATATGATGATGTTTTAGATATTTCAAAAGTTCCTCTTGAAACACATTTACGATATATATCCCTCGATAAAAATAATAAAAAAGTTTTTCGTTTAGGTGGTTTTCTTAAATTTAAAAATAAAGATTATATTGTTCTTGGTTCATCCGATACTAAATGGTCTGTTCCTATTAAACATTATAACCAAAATAAAGATAAAGTTATTTTTGAAACAATATTTTTTAAAAAAATAACAAAGGATGAAAAAATTATTAAAATTATTAATAAATTATTTACTGAAATCAAGAATATTAAAGAAAAACTTAAAATTGATATTGATGATTTTGAAGATGAAATTGAAAATGATTTAAATGATTTATATAGTGATTTGGATATTAATGATACTGAAGTTGATACTGAAAGTGATATTACTTCAATCGAATCTATACCTCCACCTAAAATAATAAATACTAAAACCCCTAAAAATCATAAGAAAAAAAAAGATTTTAAACAAAATGACGATGAATCTATAAATTCTATAGAAGATACTCCTAAAAAAATAATAAAAAATAAGTCTACTAAAAACAAAGATTTAATTGGCGGCACAAAGGTTAATAATGAAATTCCAGTTAGTATACCTATAATACATGATGATATAGAATATGATGAGGGATATACTGATATTGATGAAAAAAGTATTATGGAAAATGATGAACAAACTGCTGGTGTTGATGTTGATGATGATTTTAGTGATATTGCTAAAGAATTATCTAAAAGGATTACTAATAATAAAACGCCTAAATCTAATAAGTGGGTTTTTATGCGTAATAAGAGATATTAATAATTCATCGCTAATCTACAGTATAATTAAGCGATATATTTAGTTATATTATATCAAAAAAAACATTATTCGATGCTTTGCATATTATTATGTATGAACTATATCCATCTACTAAGTTCATCGCATATCTATTAGAATTACTTGATTAAATTATTTTTTTTAAATATTGATTATTAGATATATACATACTTATTAATTTTTTTATAAAAAAACATAATTAATTAAATAGATAAATTTCAAATTATTTATTAAATTAATTTATAATTTTTTAATTTTTAAACTTACTTTAGCAACTTTTTCTCTATCATCTATAAATTCTACCAATTCTTTAGCTTTTTCAAGGTCTTCTTTAAACCATAACATAAGTTTATTTTGTAATATTTTCTTAGATAAACCTACTTTAGAATGTCTTACAGTATATTCTAATTTACCTTTATCTGTTTTCAAATCATCAATTTCATTATCTTGCATAAATTCTATTAATTTATCTTCAATCTCTTTACGTTCTTTTTTATATTTTTTTACTTCTTTTTCAGCATCTTTAATTTTATCATCCATTGAAAAATACTTCATTGCCATGGACTTGAATTGAGCTTTATCTTCACTACTTAATTGACTAACTGTATCACTCATATTATTTTTTATAATATAAATGATATTATTTCTTTATATTTTTTATTTATTTATGATTTTTATTTCTTAATTTGTTTATTATTAACTATTTTAGGAATTATAGGTTTAGGTGATTTTATTTTTGGAGAGATTTTTCTTTTAGTTAGATTAGGAGTAGGTGTTGGAGATTGTTGTTTTTTAGTTGGAGATGGAATTTTACCTAAACTAATAAATGGACTCATTTGGGTAATTACATGAACTATATCGTTTAAATTGATATTTTGTGTTTCTTTATATTTTTCTAATTCTTTTTTAGTAAATTTTTTGGATGATACTTTTTTATTATCTTTATATTTATTAATAATACCTATATTGTTATTTATTTCAATTTCATCTGCTTCATTTTTTAATATGTTTCCATTTTCAGATGCAAATTCCGATTTTAATGAATACATATATTGAGTGCTCTCTTCTTTATTTTTACTCATCTATATATTTATAATTAGATAAATTTTTTTATCTTGTTCCAATATTGGCAATCGGTGCACTATTAATAGGTAAACCAACTGGTTTAAAACTCTTTGCTGTCATTAAATCTTTTACTTTTGAACCAAAGTCATTTAATACACCTTGTTGTTGAAAATATAATATTGCTAAAACAAAGGCAATTATACCTAAAACAATTAATAATAAAATCATAGCTTGTTTACTTTTTGCTGAAACAATTTCAGGATTAGCAGTTAATTTACTACAAGCTTCTCTAAATTCATTATCAGTATAACAACGTAATTTATCACCATAATTTCTAATATTAGATTGCGCGGTATTTGGATTATAAAATATTTGGCGACCATTTGTCTTTTGAATTTTACGTGCATTATTTCCTAAAATAGATTTTAATTTATCAAAGAAATTAGTGCTACAATTAACTGCTGTATCAAAAATAATCCATGAAATATTTTCAGTGCAAGGACTACGTATTAATGAACCTTTATAATAATAAAAAGATTTATTTTCAGGAACAGCATTAAAAATATTCCAATCATCACTGGTATTAATAGTGGATGTTTGTCCTTTTTTAGTAGGAATAGAATTACCAAACATTTCAAAAAACATATTACTTTTAGACATAGCATCATTAACATCTAAAAATACAGATACAATTAATAATTCGCCTGTATCTGCTGAACGATGATAAATTTGCATTTCAGCAGGATAAGAATAACCATCAATATTATGAGAACTAGGTATTGTAAAAGAAATTTTTAATAATTCATAAACAATAGAATTATAAGTAATATAAGAACCAGTATCATATTCTAAAATAATATCATTACCAATATTAACAATAGAACATTTCGAACTTCTATAATAAAACATAAGATTACATTTACTAGCACATTGAACAACCGCAGAGCTTTTTAAATCAATAGGTGATTGATAGTGTCCATCTGAACATAATTTATTACTCATATTTATATTAGACTTATATAATATTTTATTAGATTATAATATATTATTATTTTAATGGAGTTATTACAAAATTTAAAACAATATATGCCAGTTATAATTATAGCTCTTATAATGGGATACTTTCTAGGTTTAATGATTTCAACTACAGTTGATTATAGATTAAAAGATGCAGTAATTAATCTTCCAAAACCTAAAAATAATATAACTATTAGTTTAGATAAACAAATATTGAAAAATTTAACAGGAAATGGTAGTATAACTGAAACTTTTGAAGGTTCTAAAAAAATTGAATCTAAAAAGAATGATAAAAAAAAGGATTCGAATAAATTAAAATCATCTTCTAAAAAGAACGTAAAAACTGAGAAAGAGAAATTTACAAATGTATCAAATGAATTATCAAAAATCCCATCCAAAGGATATATTGAAAATAAAAAAGAATACGATGATATAATTGAAGACCCAAATATAAATGTTTATTCACAAGCATATACTTTATCTAAAAAAATGATAGAAGACACACAAAGATTAAGTCCATATAAGGCATATAATTCCGAGAATACTGACCAAATTTATTCAAGTTTAGATAATATAGCTAATTATAAACCTCTAGTTAAATTAGAAACTAAAGAAGAAGATAAAAAGAAAGTTTTAAGGCCTGCATCATCACCTGAAAGTTTAAGCACTTATAATCAATTAACAGATAATTATGTAGAATATGAACCTTTACCACCACGTGAATTTAGAAAACCAGATTATAAAGCTCAGAGACCCTGGGTAAATTCAACAAATAAAGTATTAAAAATGAATTAATATATAAAAAAATAAATAAATTTGATATATTAATTTAAAGATAATTTTCTATAATAAAAATAGAATGTCAAGAATTAAAACTGAGAAAGCTATTTCAAATTCGTCTTCCATGTTTGAAGACAATAGTCCATATCCAGAATTAGAATCTTTTGACGATTTAGAAGTCGATGAAAAGATTTTAAGAGGTATTTACTCAATGGGTTATGAAATACCATCAAATATTCAAAGAAGAGCGATTGTTCCATTAATTAAAGGTAATGATTTAGTTGCTCAAGCACAATCTGGTTCTGGTAAAACAGCAACATTTTTAATTGGCTCAATGCAAAGAATTGATATATCAATTAAAAAACCACAATTACTTGTATTATGTCCTAGTAGAGAATTAGCTCAACAAATTCATTATAACTTTGAATGTTTAAATACATATTTAAAAGCTAAAAGTGCTTTAATAATGGGTGGAACACAAGTTGAAGAGAATTTTAAAGCTTTTGAAGATGGTGCTCAAGTTATTATTGGTACACCAGGACGTGTTTATGATATGATGAAACGTTATGTATTTAAAACAGACGATTTACGAGTATTTGTCATGGATGAAGCTGATGAAATGTTATCTAAAGGGTTTAAAGACCAAATATATGAAATATTTCAATTTATACCTAAAAAATGTCAAGTCGGTGTATTTAGTGCAACAATGCCTGAATCTGCATTAGATTTAACAAGTAAATTTATTCCAAATGCATTACGTATTTTAGTTAAACCTGAAAGAGTTACTGTTGATGGTATTAAACAATTTTACTTGGTAATAGAAAATGAAACATGGAAATTAGAAACATTGTATGATTTATATGAAAGATTACAAATTAGTCAAACAATTATATTTGTAAATTCAATTAAAAAGGCTGAATGGTTAAAAGAAAAACTTGAGGAAGTTAATTTCATTGTATCATGTATTCATGGTGAAATGACTCAATTAGAACGTGATAAAATCATGGTTAATTTTAGAAATGGTAAAAGTCGTGTTTTAATTGCAACTGATGTTATTGCTAGAGGTATCGATGTTCAACAAGTATCTATTGTTATTAATTATGATATTCCTAAATTCTGTGAGACTTATGTTCATCGTATTGGTAGAAGTGGTCGTTATGGTAGAAAAGGTTTTGCAATTAATTTTGTAACTGAAAAAGAATTTGGACAATTAGAAAGAATTCAAGATTTTTACAAAACTACTATTGAACCTTTACCAGAATCAATTAAAGATATGATTTAAAAATATTCTTTAAATTTATTTTTTTTTAAATACTTAAAATCTATTTACTAATTTTATTTATATTAATAAATGGATTTATCTGCTAATAATATTGATTGTTCCGGTTCCGAATTTGTTTTTGGATTACCAAATATTCCTAAATTTGGTGAATATTTATATAATGGGTTTGGATTTGGAGGTGAGCATCCAGTTCCTAAAACACCAGTCAAAGCGAATAAAAAAATGTTTAAACATATGGATGATTATGAAGAACCTTTTAATAAACATCATTATACACCTAGACCAAGACCTATTAATCATAATTCTTTAAATGACCCGATTATTAATTTTGATTTATCTGGTTGCAAACAACCAATTTTTGATACTAGTTCTAATTTATCATATACATGTGATGTTGTTTTTAGTTTTGACACAACCGGTAGTATGAGAAATGTTATTCGGTCTGTTAGAAATAATTTAGTTGAAACTGTAGATAGATTATTTAAGGAAATTAATGGTATTCGTATTGGTATAATTGTTCACGGTGATTATTGCGACAATAATGGTTTCTTTTGGAAAATGGATTTAAATTCGGATATAGATAAAATTAAGCAATTTATTTTAGACGGACCTGATACAGGTGGTGGTGATTCAGAAGAATGTTATGAATTAGTATTACATGAAGCTAATACAATGGATTGGAAAAGTGAAGTTAAAGTCTTAGTTGTTATTGGTGATGAAATACCACATGAAAAAGGCTATGATATGCCTAGATTATATAAAGGTTTTCAATCTAAATTACATATTGACTGGAAAATTGAAACTGAACGTTTATTAAAAAATAAAATTACTGTATTTAGTTGTCATGCAAATCCAGATAGTAATACACATGCTATTCCTTTTTATCATCATATATCTAATACTACTAAAGGATACTATTTTCCGTTAAATGAATTACAAAGTTTTAATCATTATATGGTTACTATATGTATGAGAGCAGCAGATGCTGCCGAAGACTTAAAATTATTAAGAGAACAACAAGATGAACTTAATAAAAAGATTGAGTCTGGTCAATATACACAGAAAGAAAAAGAATTATTTAGAATGGAATCTACACATATTGATGAAGCCATTTATTCATCTAATAAAGAAGGTATATTTTCACCAGATACTGCATTTAATACACGTTCAAAAAGTATTAGAACTATTAAAAAAGCTAAAAGTAAGACTGAAGATTATATTAATGAATTAAATACAACACTTCCTTGTTTTCGTTCTACATCTACAACTACATTTATGAATACAATTAATACATATAATATTGATATTGCAAAATCATCTACTAATCCAAATAATAAAGTTAATAATGATTCATGGTAAATAAAAATTTATTATATTTATAAAATTCTATTAATATAGTAAATTAATGCCTAAACATAGAAATATTGAACAAAAAAGAGTTTATAATTCAATTGTTAAAATTATAACTACAACTATTGAATATGATTTTAAAATTCCAATGAATATTAATCAACAAAATCAAGCAATTGGTGCTGGTTTCTTTTTTAATAGTAAGGGTTATATTTTAACTGCTGCACATGTATTATCGAATGTTGTCGATATTTGGGTTAAAATCCCTGAATATGGACAAAAAATATTTAAAGCTAATATTGTATCTGTATATCCTGATTTTGATATTGGTATTATTCGTATTCCTAATTTTAATAATAAATATTGGCTTATTTTAGGTAATTCTGATAAATTACCATTAAGAGAAGAAGTTTATGCTGTAGGATATCCATCTAATTCAGATTATCCTATTATGACTACTGGAACTATATCCGGAAAAAGAGATTATTTTATACAAACTGATACTTCTGTTAATCCAGGTAATTCAGGCGGTCCAGTATTAAATAAAAATAATGATGTTATTGGTATTACATCTGCTATTATTGCTCTTACCGAATCTCAAGGTTTAATTATTCCAATTAGTATTATTAAAACTAATTTAGCAGTTATGCAACGGGGTAAAAAGAAAATTATTCATAAAAATGTTACTGGCTTATATATGGTTAATGGAACAGATAATTATAGTGAAATGTATGATATTAAAGGAAAATGCACTGAAGGTATTATTATTAAAAGAGTATTAGATAAATCTCCATTATTTGGTAAATTAGATGTCGGTGATTTAATATGTGGTTTTAATGACGGACATAATGAATATAAATTAGATTTTTTTGGTGAAACAGATGCTTCATGGGATACTGGTAAAGTATCGATTGATATTTTAGTATCAAGATGTGCGCCAAATAAACAAGTTACTTTAAATATTTATTCAATTAAAGATAATAAAGAAAAAAAAGTAGTATTTAATCTTAAATCTCAGGATGAAATATATCCAGTTATTAAATTATTTCCAAATATTGACAAGATTGATTATGAAACATTCGGAGGTTTAATTTTAATGAACTTGTGTATTAATCATTTAGAAAGAGAAGAATTTTTAAATTTAACATATTTAATTGATAATCAACAAATTTTTAAACCACAATTAGTTATTACTCATATTTTTCCTAATTCTAAAATTGCTGAATATGATACTATACAACCACAAACTTTAATTGAATCTATAAATGGGATTAAAGTTCGAACTTTAGATGAATTTCGAAATGCGATCAAGAAACCTATTATTAAGAATAATAAATATTATATTTTAATTCAAACTAGTAATAATGACCAAGTTATTTTAAATATTAAGGAATTATTAGAAAAAGAAAATGAGTTAATGCAAATTTATAATTATAAACCAACTTCTATTTATAATTTTTATAAAAAATTATTAAATTAAGTTTTATTTTTTATTTTTTATTCTTTTTATTATTATATAAATGAATTCCTCTCAATCTATTGTTTCTGAATCCCCTTCTTTAATTAAAAGAACCGTTCAATCGGTCGCTAATTTTATTAGAAATAACTTAAAATGGTTAGTTATTGCAGCTGTTGTTGCAGTTGTCGCGGCTTTATTAATTAAAAAATTCTTTAAAAAACCAGAAGCTGTTCCTCAAACTACTACACCTTCTGTAGAAGGTTTTGATGATGGTTCTTCTACTTTACGTATATTCCATGTTGATTGGTGTGGTCATTGTAAAAAAATGGTTCCAGAATTTAATAAATTAATGGATGTTTCTGAAGATGATGAAAATACATCTGAAAAAGAAATTACTGTTAAAGATAAACCAGTTAAATTAGTTAAAGTTAATCCTGAAAAATCTACTGATGGTGCTGAATTAGCTAAAAAATATGATGTTCAAGGTTATCCAACTATTATCTTAACTACTGGTGGTAAAGATATTCATTATGAAGGTGGTCCAAGTGTTGATTCATTAAAATCATTTTTAGAATCTAATTTATAAATAAATTTAAAAAATAATATTAATTCATTTTAATATTATCATTTTATAAATATAATTTAATTAATTATCCAATAATAAAATATTATTTATTTTACAATCTAATTTATCTAAGATTATCGCGATACAATCATTGTATTATAATTATTTGGCGATATACGACATTAATCACACATAATAGATATATAGTAAATGTGTAAAACACTAATTTTATATTTTACAATGTAATTTATGTAAAATTATCGCGATACAATCATTGTATTATAATTATTTGGCGATATACGACATTAATCACACATAATAGATATATAGTAAATGTGTAAAACACTAATTTTATATTTTACAATGTAATTTATCTAAGATTATCGCGATACCATTACTGTATTATAATTATTTTGTCAGAAAGTATATATGAATTTGATAATTGTATGTGTCCTATCTTGAATCTACAAGAAAATATAAAATTATTTCTAAATTTTTCATTATTTAAATATTCATTTATTTTGATAATATCTATATTTTGTTTTTGAATTAATATTAATAAATTATTTTTTATTGCTTTAACCATAAACTACAAGCAAAACTTAATAATTAAACTTTATATTTTGTTAATATATTTAACATAAATATGATAATAAACAAATTAATAAATAATATTAATTAATATATTTCAATAAATTTAATTTTTTAAAGATTCTGCATATTCAGTTTCTTGATTACCACGAAATTCACCTGATTCATTTGGATTTAATGGATAAAAAGAATTACCTAATTTTTCTCTATCATCTGGTTTATAATTAGTGCAATTTGCGACTGCAGGACCATTAACAACTGATTCAAAACCTTCCATATGTAATTTACCTGCAATTGATTCTAAAACATTAGTTGAATGTAAAATATTCATTGTTACAGTAAATACTATAGCAATAGTTAATGATGCTGCAAAATCACGATGTGCTAAATATGCAATTAAAAATAATACTAATGCTCTAAATACAGCACTATCATATAATGAACGTAATGTAGATGGTAATCTTGGATGTAATCTAGGACCATAAACAACTAAAAATAATGACAATAAAGAGAATAAATAAATATTTTCAATTAAGAATTTTGGATTTAATAAATCAAAAAAGGTTTTTGCTAATTCAACCATATTAATATATTATAGATTTATAAAATAAATTATTCTAATTTCTTTTTAATATCTAGGTAGAATGTATCTAATGATGGTCTCATAAGATATAATCGTCCTTTATCATTAAAAAATTTATTAAATCCATGAACACTATACGATGTATATGTATATTTATCAATATAAGGTAAATTAGTGCAAAATTCTAAACATTTATCTTTATCAGGTAATTCATAACCAAGTATATCTAATGCGTTATGAAAAAATGAATCTTCTCCTATAACTTCTTTTAATTCAAAATAACTACAATCTAACCCCGCTTTTTTACGTGCATGTATTATATCATTATTTTTAATATTTTTAATACAATCTAACATAGCCTTTTTATTTCTTAATGAAAAACCACCATTAATAGAGAATTTATGATTTACAGTATTAATTAATTCTAATTCTTTATTATAAATATTTGAAACATTACCACCTAAAAATTGCGGCTTTTTTACAAATACTAATTTATTTTTATCTAAATAATCATAAATTTCGTTTTCATTTACTTTATGAAATTGATAAATACCCCCTATATATGGATATTTTAATATTGTATCTAAATATTCATTAGATAAAGGTTTACATAAATAACTATCTGTTTGAAATATTAATATGTGTTCTCCAGATATTAAATTCCAAAAATTTTCAGACATTAATAACAAATTATAATCCTCTGGAGTTAAGTTTGATTTTTTTAAATGAACAAATGCATATTCCATACCTTTTAAATTATCTGATATATAATCTGAATCATTTGCACAAACAACCAAATTCCAATCACTTGGTAAAAAATACATAATATTTCGACACACAGCTTCTAATAATGGATGTTTTCTTGGTTCAATTATAACGGCACATTTATTAGAATTTTTATTATATTTTACTGGAAACCTATTTTGGTATACTTTAATAAATTTGCACTGCTCAATTAAATAATCATCAATAAACATTTTAAATTTTATAAATTAATATTTAAATTAATTTTTAATATTATAATTATTTTACTTTATTTCTTTTTGTATATTTACGTTTTGGTTTTACTATTAATGAAATATTATTTTGATGTTGTTCAGATAATATTATATCTGCAGATTGTTCTGATATTACACTATCTATATCGGACTTATTATTTTTATCTATATTTTCTAAATTATTAATTTTTGCTTCTAATTCATCAGATGAAACATTTATATTTAATTTTATCTCATTTTTAATATTATCAATATTGTCAATCTCCTGGTGATGTTCTATATCTTCTAACAAAGTCGTATCATGTGAATGTTTTTTATTTGGACATTCGGATATACATGATATATTGGATTTTTCATCTGAAATACATGATACTGATTCACTAATAGATTTTTCATCTGATATAGAATCTGTATTTAATTTTATTTGTGAAATAATTTCGGATTTATTATTTAATTCTATTTGTTCAGTTTTGTTTTTTGTTTCATTAATTTCAGGAACAGATATTGTTATATGTAATGAATTATTTTCATTATTAATACAATTTATTTCCTGTATATTTATATTATCTTTTTTTAATATATTTTCATTATTTTTTTTAGATATTTCAGGTGAAACCTTGATATTATTTTGTTCAATTATATCTTCATTATTTTTACTGGATATGGGTTGTAATGACTTTATTTTATTTATTGACTGCAATCTATTGGTATTATTATTTTTATTAGAATCTTCACTAATTATATCATTTTTAATTTGATTTATAATTGAAACATCATTATCTGTTTGAAATGTTAGTTCTTCAATTAATTTATCACTTGTTTGTTTAGAAGTATTAAATGTTTCATCTAATTTAATATCATGATTTATTTGTGTGAACATTAATTTAATTTTGGTTAAATACTTAGAAAAATATTTATAATGGATTGATACAAAAAAATGCATATATTTATTGAATAAATCAACTTTATTAACTAAATCAATAACTTGATTTTCAAATGTAAAAACAAAATTGTTTATATTTAAACCATAATTTTGTTTGATTTTATAATTTTTTAAAATAATATGTTGATTATTACAATATTCATTCATAGATAATAAAATATCTACTATATCACTAAATATATTTGTTATATTTTCAAATGAATATGTTTTATGAATATTTAGGTTATCATAAACTGGATAATTACTAAATGTTTTAAATAAATCTAAAATTTTATTTTCATTTATATTATCAATTACATATTTTTGAATAATCTTATACATTTTATAATAATCACAATAAATACGATTTGATATCATATTAAAATATGTAGTAAGAGTTTCATATTCAATATTTAATAATGTTTTTTGAAAATAAAATGTATCTAATCCAATTACAAACAACGTCTTTTTATTAAATTTTATTAATTCTTCATAAATCGCGTTTAATTTCTGAATTTTAACTGTAATATTATCCTGTAATGATACTATATTAGTTCTACAATCTTTCAATACCGAATATTTTTGTTTTAAATCTTGAATTGTATTATTTATTGATGACATCTTATTTTATAATGCTAAAATAAAATATCATAAAATTATAAAATGAGTGATGAATTAAATATTAATATTAATGATTTTGATACTATTAGTGAAGATACGTTAAGTCAAAAGGATGTTGAATGGCGAGAAGAACATGAAAAAATTTTAATTGAATGGGCTGATAAAGCTATGTGTTATAGATGGCTTCATTCGCGTTCATTTGCTATTTATTCTAGACAATATGCCTGGTATACTATTCCTGTTATTATTATATCTACTATTACCGGTGTTGGTAATTTTGCTCAAGATAGATTTCCACCTGAATATGCAACTATGGGTGTTTTAATTGTTGGTGCTTTAAATATTATTGCTGGTATTATTGGCACTATTCAACAATTCTTAAAAATTTCTCAATATATGGAATCACATAGAGTAAGTAGTATATCATGGGATAAATTTTATAGAAATATTAAAATCGAATTAGCAAAACATCCTTCTGAAAGATTCCCTGCTAATAATATGTTAAAAATTAGTAAGGAAGAATATGATAGATTAATGGAGACTAGTCCAGATATACCGGATATAATTAAAGCTGAATTTAAATCAACATTTAAAGAGTCACCTGAATTTGTAAAAATATCTAAACCTGAAATTTTGGATTATTTGGTAGGAACTGCCGAATTTAAATATGTTGATAAAAATCCAATTAATCCAATAGTAGCTAAAGAAAATGAAGCAGTTAAAAAACAACAAGAATTAAAACGTAATATTAGTAAAATTAAAACATTTTGTCATACATTTAAACAAATTCATGGTCGTGATGCATTAGGTGATGAAATTCGCGAACAATTTGATAAAGAAATTGATTCAAAAGAGCTTAACAATATTATCTCTAAATTAGAAAAATCTATTTTAAATAATACTTCACCTATTGAATTAGATAGTTTAGCTATTAATAATTTAAATGATAATATTGAAAACTTACAACAATCTTCTAATACACAACAACCACGTATCGAACGAAGTAATTCTATTTTTCATATAAATTAATCTTTATATCATTTCGGGTTATACAAAATGAAACCTAGGTTTCTTTAGAAACAAGTTAGGAATGCATAGCTTAGCCTGTTTATTCAGGTCCGAAGGTCAGTCCCCTTATACCCATACTCTGGTTATAAAACCCTGTAATTAACTTTCTAGAACATTTAATGTGGGACAAAATCCATATAAATAGGTGATAAATTTAGTGAAGATTTGATTTAAAAAAACATTATTCGATGCTTTCGCATATTATTATGTATGACATATCTTTATAAACTAAGTCTATCGCATATTTGTATTAATAATACGCGATGAATTTAGTGATATTTGATTTAAAAAACATTATTCGATGCTTTCGCATATTATTATGTATGACATATCTTTATAAACTAAGTCTATTGCAATTAATTAGGGCTTCGCCCCGCATTCAATGCGCTAAAACTCTATCCTCACGGGTTGGATAACCCA
>VFQS010001104.1_pt1 | contig 26021 bp, 21 predicted proteins | sample 3512361 | NCBI WGS metagenome assembly VFQS01 (sample SAMN10412375, study PRJNA504923) | tailings metagenome | isolation source: Relicate 1 Philex TSF3 active mining | place: Philippines
TGTGACTATTCAAGTCTAATCTAAGATAACGCGCTATTTTAGAGTAAATAAGGCTGGAAGTTGTTTTAACTAGAGCTCGCTATAAAAGAAATTTAGACTTCTTTGATTGCCAATAAAAAAACCCGCCGAAGCGGGTTTTTTAATGTAAATAAGTCTGACTTATTTATTGATTGTACGTGTACCAACCACTTCAATTTCAACGCGGCGGTTTTTAGCGCGACCTTCTTTTGTTTTGTTATCTGCAACTGGTTGTTTTTCGCCTTTGCCTTCAGAGAAAACACGCTTTGCGTCAATGCCACGGCTGATGATGTAAGCCTTCACTGCTTCAGAGCGGCGAATAGACAATTTTTGGTTGTATTCGTCTGTACCAACAGAGTCTGTGTGACCAACAGCAACGATTACTTCCAAGTTCACGTCTTTCAACTTGGATGTCATGTCGTCCAGTTTTACTTTAGCTTCTGGCTTCAAAATTGCTTTGTCGAAGTCAAAGAAAGCATCTGCTGCAAAAGTGACCTTTTCAGATGTTGGTACTGGTGCTGGAGCTGGTGCAGGCGGTGGTGGCGGAGGAGCAACTGGCGCTGGTGGTGGCGGTGGTGCTACTGGTTTTGGAGGTGCCAATGGCAAATCACAACCTGCTACTGCATCTGCAGGCGTGTAGTAACCAGTGCGCCAGCACAAACCGAACGGATCGCGAACGATAATGCCACGTGCATCCTGAACATACGCGCTATATGGAGTATTGGCTTTGATATCAGTAATCGTTTGTGCTGATGCAGCAAATGATGCAACAGCCGATGCTGCAATCGCGAGCTTGACTAAAAGTTTCATATATTTTTCCTCGGTTGAGAATAATCGCAGATGAACTGCGTTAAAAGATGCAAAAATGCAAGATACAAAATCTGTAACAGTAGAATTTTATCACGTGCTCGATGACAACAGTGTGACTGTCATAGCAGAATTATTCTAAATCAATGAATACCTTGTGCGATGCGACAGAAAGAGTTTGCCACAAGTCCACTTTGTTGAACTCAATTCGTCTTCGCTGTAATTAGAGTCTGCGACGTTTATGTCTTTTTTTGGCAACAGGATTTTTGCAGTAGGTGCCGTTGATAGGAATGTGATTTTGTAATGCCGGGTTTGTGGTGGTGTTGATAGATTTTTTATTGGTGAATTTTGTATCAGTCTGTGATGCAGTCTTCTCAGGCTATAAAAACCCTAATTTCATATAGTAGCCGTGCTAAAATGAACAGTTGAATACTAAATTCCAAAAAGAGTTCGCGTAAGTGGCACTTGAGATTTAGTTAGCATATGTAGGTCTTCCGCCAGCCTCGTGCTGGCTTGTTATTTTAACCAAGCTTACTGCTGCATTTTTAAGCAAATATTTAAGCATTTAGACAAGTCTGACCGCCAATGGATCAATTCGCAAAAGAAACACTCCCGATTTCCCTTGAAGAAGAAATGCGCAAGAGCTACCTCGACTACGCCATGAGCGTGATCGTTGGTCGTGCTTTGCCGGATGTGCGTGATGGTTTAAAGCCCGTGCATAGACGCGTTTTGTTCGCGATGCATGAAATGAATAACGTCTACAACCGCCCATTCGTGAAATGTGCGCGTGTAGTCGGTGAAGTCATGGGTAAGTATCACCCGCATGGCGATGCTTCTATTTACGATACCTTGGTGCGTATGGCGCAGGACTTTTCCTTGCGTTACACGCTGGTGGATGGTCAAGGTAACTTCGGTTCTGTCGATGGTGATAATGCTGCGGCGATGCGTTATACCGAGTGTCGCTTGGATAAAATCGCGAATGAAATTTTGGCAGATATTGACAAAGAAACCGTCGATTTCGTGCCTAACTATGACGGTAAAGAAAAAGAACCATCAGTTTTGCCAACCCGTATTCCAAATCTGTTGATCAATGGATCTTCTGGTATTGCGGTCGGTATGGCGACGAATATTCCACCACACAATATCACTGAAATTATCAACGGCGCTTTGCATGTGCTGCGTAATCCAGAATGCACGATTGATGAATTGATCGAAATCATTCCGGCACCAGATTTTCCAACCGCAGGTTTGATCTATGGTGTATCTGGTGTGCGTGATGGCTATCGTACTGGCCGTGGTCGCGTGGTGATGCGCGCTAAGACGCACTTTGAAGAATTTGGTAAAGAAGGCCGTACAGCGATCATCGTTGATGAGTTGCCGTACCAAGTGAATAAAAAATCCTTGCTGGAGCGTATCGCTGAAAACGTTCGCGATAAAAAGCTCGAAGGCATTTCTGATATTCGCGATGAATCCGATAAGTCGGGTATGCGCGTTGTGATCGAATTGAAGCGCGGTGAAGTTCCTGAAGTCGTCTTGAATAATTTGTACAAACAAACGCAATTGCAAGATACGTTTGGTATGAATATGGTGGCCTTGGTGAATGGTCAACCGAAGTTGTTGAACTTGAAGCAAATGCTCGAATGCTTCTTGTCGCATCGTCGCGAAGTGGTCACACGCCGCACCGTATTTGAATTACGCAAAGCGCGTGATCGCGGTCATGTGTTGGAAGGTTTGGCGGTCGCATTAGCAAATATCGATGATTTTATTGCGATTATTAAAGCAGCCCCAACGCCACCGATTGCGAAACAAGAATTGATGACGCGCGCTTGGGATAGCTCCATGGTGCGTGAAATGTTGACGCGCACAGCGGCTGATAATCCAGGCGGTATCGAAGCATTCCGCCCTGAGAGTTTGCCTAAGCACTATGGTATCCAGCCAGATGGTTTGTATAAATTGTCTGACGACCAAGCCCAAGAAATTTTGCAAATGCGTTTGCAACGCTTGACTGGCTTGGAACAAGACAAGATCGTCAATGAATATAAAGATGTGATGGCAGAGATCGCTGATCTCTTGGATATTTTGTCTAAGCCAGAGCGCGTCACTGTCATCATTACCGATGAAATGACAGATTGCATGAACGAATACGGTATCGGCAATAAAGATGCACGTCGTTCCGAAATCGTCTTGAATGCGACTGATTTAGAAACCGAAGATTTGATTACTCCTGTCGATATGGTTGTCACCTTATCGCACACTGGTTATATGAAGTCACAACCATTGTCCGAATACCGTGCGCAAAAACGTGGTGGACGTGGTAAGCAAGCGGCCGCGACGAAAGATGACGATTGGATCGAACAACTCTTCGTCGCGAATACCCATGATTACATCTTGTGCTTCTCTAACCGTGGCCGTATGTACTGGTTGAAAGTGTATGAAGTGCCGCAAGGTTCACGTAATTCACGTGGTAAGCCGATTGTGAATATGTTCCCGTTGCAAGAGGGTGAAAAGATCACGGTGATCTTGCCATTGTCTGGTGATAATCGTAGCTTCCCAGAAGATCATTATGTCTTCATGTCGACCAGTCTTGGTACTGTGAAGAAGACGCCATTGACTGATTTCAGTAATCCTCGCAAGGCGGGCATTATTGCAGTCGATTTGGATGAGGGTGACTTCTTGATCGGCGCTGCTCTGACCGATGGTAAGCACGATGTCATGTTGTTCTCAGATGCCGGTAAAGCCGTGCGTTTTGATGAGAACGATGTGCGGCCTATGGGACGTACCGCGCGTGGTGTGCGCGGTATGAATCTGGAAGAAGGTCAACAAGTCATCGCCTTGTTGGTGGCAGAAAATGAACAACAATCCGTCTTGACGGCGACAGAGAACGGCTTTGGCAAACGCACGCCAATTACGGAATACACTCGTCATGGTCGCGGTACTAAAGGCATGATTGCCATCCAAACTTCAGAACGTAACGGTAAAGTCGTTGCAGCGACCTTGGTCGAACCAACTGATGAAATCATGTTGATTACCACCGGTGGCGTGTTGATCCGTACCCGTGTCTCTGAAATCCGTGAAATGGGTCGCGCAACACAAGGCGTTACTTTGATCGCGGTAGAAGATGGTACGAAACTCTCTGGTTTGCAGCGTATTGTGGAAACGGATGCTGATCCGGAAGCCACGGATGCTGAGGCTGGTGAAGCTGAATAATCGTAGGGTGGGCACGGTTTTGTGCCCACGCGTTACGCTTAAATTACTTCGGAAAATATTGAAATAAATCACCGGCGTTTGCCGGACACGTGGGCACAAAGATTGTGCTCACCTTACGTTTAATACTACGGTTTGAAAACCATGACGACGATCTACAATTTCTCAGCCGGCCCGGCCGTCTTACCTAAAGAAGTCTTGCAGCAGGCAGCTTGTGAAATGTTAGATTGGCATGGTAGCGGCATGTCGGTGATGGAAATGAGTCATCGCGGTCCAGAATTTATGTCTATCTTGGCGCAAGCCCAAGCCGATTTGCGCGAGCTATTGAACGTTCCTTCCAACTATAAAGTCTTGTTTTTGCAGGGCGGCGGCCTTGGCGAAAATGCGATCATTCCTATGAATTTGGTTGGGCGTAAAGCACAGCCTGCGACGATTGATTTTATTCATACCGGATCTTGGAGTGGAAAATCAATTAAGGAAGCGCAAAAATACGCAAATGTGAACGTTGCAGCGTCGAGCCAAGCGACAGGTTTTGACGTGGTTCCAGATCTCAGCAGTTGGCAATTGAGTGCTGACCCTGCTTACGTGCATTTGTGCACCAACGAGACGATAGACGGCGTCGAATATCATTTTGTCCCTGACGTCGCTGCGCAAACCAATAATGCCCCTTTAGTAGCCGATATGTCCTCGCATATTTTGTCGCGCGAGATTGATGTTACCAAATACGGCGTGATATTTGGCGGTGCGCAAAAGAACATCGGCCCTGCGGGTTTAACCTTGGTTATTGTGCGAGAAGATTTATTAGGCTCCGCCTTATCCATTTGCCCGTCGGCCTTTGATTGGAAAAATGTGGCGGACAATGATTCGATGTACAACACGCCACCGACCTATTCTATTTATATTGCTGGCTTAGTGTTCCAATGGTTGAAGCGGCAGGGCGGCGTAGCTGCGATGGAGCGTCAAAACATTGCGAAAGCCAATTTGCTGTATGACTTTTTGGATAGCACCGATTTCTATGTGACGAAAGTCGCGAAAGAATTCCGTTCCCGCATGAACGTGCCTTTCTATTTGAAAGACGAATCCTTAAATGCCGCGTTTTTGACATCCGCGAAAGAACGTGGATTGTTGCAGCTGAAAGGGCATAAATCAGTCGGCGGCATGCGTGCGTCGATTTATAACGCGATGCCGATTGAAGGTGTGCAGGCTTTGGTGGCGTTTATGCGAGATTTTGCGACGCAGAATACTTTTAAGAGTTAGGATTCATGATGGGCGTTAATGTTGCGTGGATCAATGAACGGCACGAAGAAAAGCAGGAGGTTTTCGATTCTCAACAGGTAATCTCGAAGCTTGCGATGACTACATGGCCAAAGCTATCGGATTCTTTTTGTTTACGGTTTGTTGATTGCGCAGGGGACACGATTTTTAATCAGGCCCAGATAAGATTATTACTTGAAGAATTGCGGAGCGAGGCGAAAAAACAAGACGATTCGAAATTTCGTGAGCACTTAGAGAAAGTAATCCGATTGGTTGAACGATCAATCGATCAATTACATACTTATATTAAATTTACGGGCGACTAGTTTGTAGGGCGGGTGAAACTCGCGCCGCCAGAATCTCGAGCTTGTAAGTAGCGCGGGTTGCACCCGCCCTACATTTGAGCTTTTTGTTGGATCGCTTGGATATAAATAAAATTTATCTGCATCATCAGCCCTTTCTTCGCATGGTACCCACCATCACCTAGAAACCGTGGCGCTGATGGGTCAAGTCAAAAGCTTGAATAAGATTGATAGTCTTGCTTAATATTTTTCATTGAAACTTTGTGCTTCAATGAATTTTGTAGGACTTACGCAAAATTGTGCTGGCTAGGCGCGGAGCCGAAGACAGTACGTATGTACGGCGAGGCGAACGCAACAACGCCAGCGTCTGTTTTGCGTAAGACCTATCCCAAAACGGTTTTTAGGTTTTCAAATGAACGACAATAAATTACTTCCTCTTAGAGAGAAAATCGATGCGATTGATGCGGCGATTTTAGAGTTGCTGAATCAACGTGCCAAAGTTGCGCAAGAAGTTGGGCATGTGAAAGCAGAAACTAACGCGCCCGTATTTAGACCTGAACGTGAGGCGCAGGTCTTGCGCAATATGGCTGCGAAAAATACCGGCCCTCTGCTCAACGAAGATATTCAATTGATTTTTCGCGAAGTGATGTCCGCCTGTCGCGCGCTAGAACGGCGTGTGGTGGTGGCTTTCTTAGGTCCCGTTGGCACCTTCAGTGAACAAGCGGTGTATAAGCAATTCGGTCACGCGATCGAAGCTTTGCCTTGCATTTCTATTGACGAAGTATTCCGTGCGACCGAAGCAGGTACGGCCGATTTTGGTGTGGTGCCGATTGAAAACTCTTCTGAGGGCGCTATTAATCGTACTCTCGATTTGTTATTGCAAACGAGTCTTGCGATTAGCGGGGAAGTCGCGATTCCTGTGCAGCATAGTCTGATGAGTAAGTCCGGTACGATGGAAGGCGTGACGCGTATTTGTGCACACTCGCAAGCACTGGCGCAGTGTCAGGCTTGGCTTAATCAACATTACCCACACGTCGAGCGACAAGCCGTTGCCTCTAATGCAGAAGCTGCGCGTATGGCGAGTGCCGATTATAGCGTGGCGGCGATTGCGAGTGAAATCGCCGGTCATCAATACAATCTGGGGATTGTCAGTGCGCATATTCAAGACGATCCACATAACCGCACGCGCTTCGCGGTGGTGGGGCGTTTGAATACGACGCCTAGCGGCAAGGATCAAACGTCTATCGTGTTAGCGACGCCAAATAAGGCGGGTGCCGTGTATAACTTGCTCGCACCGTTGTCTAAGCATGGCGTATCGATGACACGTTTTGAATCGCGTCCGGCGCGCACGGGTAATTGGGAATATTACTTTTACGTCGATGTGGAAGGGCATGCGATGGATGCCAAGGTGAAAGCCGCGATGGAAGAGCTAAATCAAGATGCGGCGTTTTTTAAGATATTAGGTTCCTATCCCTGTACTGTGTAAGTATTCTTAGCCGCAGAGGTGCAGCGATTTCGGAGGGCGGGTGAAACCCGCGCCGTTTAGGAGCTCGATGTGCTGGCGGCGCGGGTTGCACCCGTCCTAGGATACTGAGCGAGTTCCTGATTACGTAGGAGCGACATTAAAGTTGATTTGGCGTTGTAAAGTATTTGAATTGGCATAAAGATGGAAAACCAAGCGACGCAATCGCGTCTATTTTTTAACAAGATAGTGTTGATCGGTGTAGGTCTGATCGGTGGCTCTTTCGCCTTGTCTCTGAAAAAGGCGCAAGCGGCCAAACATATTGTGGGCTTGGATCGTCATTTAACTTCTTTAGAAGCCGCAATACGACTAGGACTCATCGATAGTTTTACCGATGACATGGCGTCCGCGGTAGTTGACGCAGATTTGATTGTGATAGCGACACCTGTTGCGCAAACCGAAAAGATACTCAGCGCGATTTATCCGTATTTGGGTGCAAGCACTCTAGTCACGGATGTTGGTAGTACCAAAGCCGATGTCGTGCGCGCTGCACGAAATGCCTTACATGAAAAAATCGCGCAATTTGTCCCCGCGCATCCGATTGCGGGGCGCGAAAAGAATGGCCCTGAAGCAGCTATCGATGATTTGTATGCTGGCAAAAAAGTTGTGATCGCACGATTAGCAGAAAATAGTAATCAAGCAGTTGAATTGCTTGCGCAAGCATGGCGTGTTTGTGGCTCCATCATTCATTATTTAAGTCCTCAAGAGCATGATCAAGTATTTGCGTCTGTCAGCCATTTGCCGCATCTGTTGGCGTATGCATTGGTCGATGATATCGCTGCAAAACCGCACGCAGATCGCTTGTTTCAATATGCGGCGAGTGGCTTTCGAGATTTCACGCGTATTGCAGGATCTTCACCAGAGATGTGGCGCGATATTAGTCTAGCTAATCGCGATGCAATTTTGGAGGAGTTGGATTCTTATAGTGTCAAACTAAATCAATTGCGCGCAAGTTTAGAAGCTAATGACAGCGCCGCTTTAGAAGCAATTTACAGTCGTGCACAAACCGCGCGATTGAATTGGATTGCAGCCATCGAAACAGCTGAAGCGCAGAATAAAGATGGTGGTGATTAAGTAGGTGTATCAAGTAGGCATAATTAGCTTGCTCAATGCCCACCGAGGCAGCGATTGGTTGAAAAACGGGTACGTACAGCGCACCCTAAGCGTATAGATTCTGTTGTATTTGAATAGAGAAAGAGCATGAAAGAACACAGCAAACATTACCTACCATATCTCGATTTACACCCAGTAATGAAAGTGCAGGGCACAGTTCGTTTGCCCGGTTCCAAAAGTATTTCGAATCGAATTTTATTGTTGGCAGCCTTGTCCAAAGGGACAACTCAGATCTATGATTTATTGGCCTCTGACGATACGATGGTGATGTTAAATGCCTTGCAAAAACTCGGCGTACATTGGACCCAAGAAGGGAATACCCACAACTACACGGTGATTGGAGCAAATGGCGTATTTCCAAATCATCACGCAGATTTATTTATGGGAAATGCGGGTACGGCGATTCGTCCTTTAGTCGCTGCACTGGCTGTGCTAGGTGGCGACTATACCGTGCATGGCGTGGCACGTATGCATGAGCGTCCGATTGGCGATTTGGTCGATGCTTTAAACGCCGTCGGGGCGCAGATTGATTACACAGGCAATCCTGGTTACCCACCTTTGCACATTAAGCGCGGGCATATTCATGCACAGAAGATGCAAGTGAAGGGTAATGTTTCTAGCCAATTTTTGACCGCTTTGTTGATGGCTTCACCACTTGCCGCTCAGCATAGTGATGTGGTGATTGAGGTGGTGGGCGATTTAATTTCTAAACCTTACATCGAAATTACTTTGAATTTGATGGCACGCTTTGGTGTCGAAGTCGTGCGCGATGGTTGGCAGCGTTTCACGATCAAAGCAGGCCAGCATTATGTGTCGCCTGGAGTGGTGTATGTGGAAGGAGATGCTTCTTCAGCATCGTATTTCTTAGCTGCTGGTGCGATCGCGGGTGGGCCGATTCGAGTTGAAGGCGTTGGCAAAAATAGCATACAGGGTGATGTCCGTTTTGCTGAGGCGTTAGAAAAAATGGGTGCCAAAATCACCATGGGGGATAATTGGATAGAAGCCGAAACGCATGGGCCACTTAAAGCAATTGATATGGATTTTAACCATATTCCCGATGCAGCGATGACGATCGCGATCGCTGCTTTGTATGCGAACGGCACCACGACTTTGCGCAATATCGAAAGCTGGCGCGTTAAAGAAACTGATCGCATTGTGGCAATGGCAACAGAGTTGCGCAAACTCGGTGCGATTGTTGAGGAAGGTCAAGACTTTATGACGGTCACGCCACCGGCCGAACTTGCGCCGGCGACGATAGATACCTATGATGACCACAGAATGGCGATGTGCTTTTCATTGGCGACTTTAGATGGCGTTGCGCGCCGAGGTGCAGCGATGCGGATTAATGATCCTAAGTGCGTTGCTAAGACTTTTCCAGACTTCTTCGAAGCTTTTATGAAGATCAAACACGAGGATTTATTTTGAACGGTTCTACCAATATTCCTGTCATTAGCATTGATGGTCCTACCGCTTCCGGAAAAGGAACGGTCGCGCATCGTGTGGCGAAGCAGTTGGGTTTTCATTACCTCGATTCCGGAGCACTGTATCGTTTGACTGCCTTGTCCGCGATACGTCACGGGATCGATTTATGGGAAGAGCAACAAATTGCTGATTTGGCACGTGTATTGCCATGTCGATTTGAAAGAGGCCATGTATTTCTCGCTGGTGACGATGTGACGGATGAGGTAAGGCAAGAGGCAATTGGCGTCGCTGCCTCGAAAATTGCCGTTTTGCCATTGGTTCGAAAAGCCTTGGTCGAGCTGCAAGTGTCATTTAGACAAGTACCTGGATTGGTTGCTGATGGGCGTGATATGGGCACCGTGATCTTCCCAGATGCAATCCAAAAGGTTTTTTTGACAGCAAGTGTGGAAGCACGTGCAAATCGTCGCTATAAGCAATTGATTGAAAAGGGTTTTCCTGCTAATATGGAAGACTTGGTAAAAGATTTGGCAGAACGTGATGCTCGCGACATGGCTCGCACAGAAGCGCCTCTCAAACCCGCACCAGGCGCGTTTATCTTAGATACGTCTCATATCACTGCGAATGAAGCAGTGCATCAGATACTTAGTCTCTACACAAACGCTGTTCGCGAAGCTCGATAAATCCGATTGTAGGGCGCACTGCGTCGTTGCAAATACTCGCAATACTCGTGTATTGCTCCGTTTTGCGCCTAGCATTGCAACCCTAAAATCGAATTTCTGGAGCTCGCAAAAAGAAATTCCATGATGAAGTTTCGTTTGCTGGATTCGTGGAATTTCTTATTTGGTTCTCATTTAGGCGCAAAGTCTGAATGAGTTTGTTTAACTCAACCCGGTAAATAGACCTTTTGTCCTATTCCGGCTAACTCGTAAATATTATGTCTACAGTCTACATGTCTCAAGATTTCGCAACTGGTGCAGATAGCTTCGCAGCTTTGTTCGAAGAGTCTTTGTCACGCCAAGATATGCGCTCCGGTGAAGTGATTTCTGCCGAAGTCGTTCGCATCGACCACAACTTCGTGATCGTGAACGCAGGCCTCAAATCTGAAGCCTTTATCCCTGTTGAAGAATTCAAAAACGACCAAGGTGAATTGGAAGTTAATATTGGTGATTTCGTATCCGTAGCGATCGAATCATTGGAAAACGGTTTCGGTGACACAATCTTGTCCCGTGACAAAGCAAAACGTTTGGCATCATGGCTCGCGCTGGAAAAAGCGTTGGAGTCTGGCGAAATGGTGGTTGGTACAGTTAATGGCAAAGTAAAAGGTGGTTTGACTGTTTTGACAAACGGCATCCGCGCTTTCTTGCCAGGTTCATTGGTTGATACACGCCCAGTTAAGGATACAACTCCTTACGAAGGCAAAACAATGGAATTCAAAGTTATCAAGCTCGACCGTAAACGTAACAACGTTGTGTTGTCACGTCGTGCAGTTGTTGAAGCTTCTATGGGTGAAGAACGTCAGAAATTGATGGAAAACCTGAAAGAAGGCACAGTGGTTACTGGCTTGGTTAAAAACATCACTGACTACGGTGCGTTCGTTGATTTGGGCGGTATCGATGGCTTGTTGCACATCACTGATTTGGCATGGCGCCGTGTACGTCACCCATCTGAAGTTCTCACAGTGGGTCAAGAAATCACTGCGAAGATCCTTAAGTTTGATCAAGAGAAAAACCGTGTTTCTCTCGGCGTTAAACAATTGGGCGATGATCCTTGGACAGGTTTGGCACGTCGTTACCCAGCAAACACACGTTTGTTCGGTAAAGTCACTAACTTGACAGACTACGGTGCGTTCGTTGAAGTTGAACAAGGTATCGAAGGTTTGGTCCACGTTTCTGAAATGGATTGGACAAACAAAAACGTTGCACCAAACAAAGTTGTTCAATTGGGCGACGAAGTTGAAGTTATGGTATTGGAAATCGACGAAGAACGTCGTCGTATCAGCTTGGGCATGAAACAGTGCAAAGCAAATCCATGGGATGACTTCTCCTTGAACTTCAAAAAAGGCGACAAAGTTAAAGGCGCGATCAAGTCTATCACTGACTTCGGCGTGTTCATTGGCTTGACAGGCAACATCGACGGTTTGGTGCATTTGTCTGATTTGTCTTGGAACGAAACAGGTGAAGAAGCAGTTCGTCGCTTCAAGAAAGGTGACGAGTTGGAAGCAGTTGTGTTGGCGATCGACGTTGAACGTGAACGCGTTTCTCTTGGCGTAAAACAATTGGAAGGTGACCCATTCAACAACTACTGCGCAATGAATGACAAAGGCGCATTGGTGACCGGTACAGTTAAATCTGTTGAAGCTAAAGGCGCAGTAATTCAATTGGCTGACGAAGTTGAAGGCTACTTGCGTGCATCTGAAATCTCCCGCGATCGCGTGGAAGATGCTGGTACACACTTGAAAGTTGGCGACACAGTTGAAGCATTGGTATTGAATATCGACCGTAAAGCACGTGGTATCCAATTGTCTATCAAGGCAAAAGATACAGCGGATACACAAGAAGCAATGGCAAAAATGTCGACAGACTCTAACGCTGCTTCTGGCACAACAAGCCTCGGTGCTTTGTTGAAAGCTAAGCTCGATAACAAAAACTAAGCAACGACCTAGTCAAAGGCTGCATTTATGACCAAGTCAGAGCTAATTGCTCGTCTGGCCGAGCGGTATCCACAACTGGTAGCGAAAGATGTGGATATCGCCGTCAAAACTATTTTGGATGCGATGTCTGATTCACTGGCTACTGGCCAGCGAATTGAGATTCGTGGCTTTGGTAGTTTCGCTTTGAATAGCCGTCCACCGCGTATCGGTCGTAACCCTAAGTCGGGGGATAAAGTGATGGTGCCTGAAAAAAGGGTGCCGCATTTTAAACCTGGTAAAGAATTGCGAGAGCGGGTCGATGCGACTGTCGGTCAGCCCATACTGCGTGACTAAGTTGTTAGCAGTTGTGGAAAAAAGTGAGTAATTTGCACTAAGAAAACAAAACGGCATAAGGGATTTCCCGAAATGCCGTTTTTTTTCACGTACAATTTCACATATTCATTTTCGTCTTGTATGTTCTTTCTGAATCGTTATCAGCTAGATCTTTGATCGATAAGAAAAAAATAGGTTGGCGAATTAATTGTAAATAGGTCACTTAGGTTAACCATGAAAATTATTTCTAAAATTATTTGGCTGTTGGTATTTATCGCTTTTTTAGGATTTGCATTGAAGAACGATAAAATTGTCACGCTTGAGTATTTCTGGGGCTATCAACAATCGGCACCTTTAGTGATTTTATTGTTGTGCTTTTTTGTCGCTGGTGCGGTGTTTTGTTTGCTAGCGATGACACCCATGGTATTTCGTCATCGTCGTGATATCTCGCGTCATAAAAAGACGATCGCAGAGATTGAAAAAGAGCGCCAACAGGAACAAGCTGCGGCAAATCAAGCGCCTAATCCTGATGCCGTTTCTAATCCAATTCGTAACTCTTAAAATCAATATTTAACCCCCACTGAGACCCGTCATTATGGAATTTGAAATCTGGTGGTTACTAGGTATTCCGCTCTTCTTTAGCTTGGGTTGGATCGCAGCCCGTATCGATATTCGGCAGCTGATTTCTGAGTCCAGTAGCCTACCGAAAGGTTACTTCAAAGGTTTAAATTTTTTGCTCAATGAGCAGCCAGATAAAGCGATTGATGCTTTTATCGAGATACTTAAACTCAATCCAGAAACGGTTGAATTGCATTTCGCTCTTGGTAATTTATTCCGACGTCGTGGCGAGACTGAACGCGCAATTCGCGTACATCAAAACTTATTATCCCGTCCTGATTTGCCAGTTGAACAGCAAACACAAGCCATGTTTGAACTGGGACAAGATTACTTGAAAGCTGGATTGCTCGATCGTGCCGAAGAGACTTTTAATCAGCTCGTTGCTGGTCAATATGCGATTCCGGCGCGAAAAGCTTTGCTCGAAATTTATCAGCGAGAAAAAGAATGGTTGCGCGCGATTGATGCTGCACATGCTTTGCAAGAGTCAGGTGCTGGCGGTCGGCAAAAAGAGATTGCTCAGTTTTACTGTGAAATTGCGCAAGATGAATTGGTGCATACCCACCCAGAAGCAGCCATGGCCATGCTAGAGAAAGCTACCGCAACTGATAGGCATAATGTGCGAGCAGCTATTTTGACAGGCGACATCTATTTGGTTAAGGATGATATTGAGCAAGCGGTATTGGCGTGGCGTCGAGTGGAGCAGCAAAGCGTGCCACACGTAGCTTTAGTCGCACAACGCTTGATGGATGGCTATCGCAAGTTAGAACGCCCACACGAAGGTCTTAACCTGTTGAAATCCTATCTAGCAGAAGCACCCTCTATCGACTTGCTAGAAGTCGTGTTCAAAGCCACTTTGGAGTTGGAGAGTGTCACCGAGGCGAATCAGTTAGTCAGTAATGAATTACGCCGTACGCCGACTTTATTGGGACTCGACAAACTACTTGATGCGCGCATGATGACTGCTCCTCCTGAAGTGCTTCCAGAGTTGTCGATTGTTAAAAATTTGGTTAGCGGATATGCGCAGAAATTTACGCGTTACCAATGCACCCACTGTGGGTTTAAAGCGCGTCAATTTTATTGGCAATGTCCGGGATGCAGTAAGTGGGAGACTTATCCACCGCGCCGTACCGAAGAGCTCAATGTGATGAATTAAACCGATGAGTAAAGTCACTCAAGACATCGCCATTTGAGGGGGGGGACGCCGATCGATAATGGTATGAACCTGCTTTGCACCTACGCGCTTCGGCTTCTTTCACAGCTAGATAGATTAATTACGGATTTGTTTAAAAAAATGAAAATAACAATTATTGGTACAGGTTACGTCGGCTTGGTGACGGGAGCATGTTTGGCAGAAGTTGGACATGAAGTATTTTGTTTAGATGTTGATCAACGCAAAATCGCTATTTTGAATAGCGGGGGGATTCCGATTCACGAGCCAGGTTTAGATGAAGTAGTCGCGCGCAATGTTGCAGCCGGGCGCTTACGTTTTTCGACTGATGTTGAAGCTAGCGTGGCGCATGGCGATGTGCAGTTTATCGCAGTAGGAACACCGCCAGATGAAGATGGTTCTGCGGATCTGCAATACGTGGTTGCTGCGGCGCGCAATATTGGTAAGTACATGACTAGTTTTAAAGTTGTGGTTGATAAGTCGACAGTGCCTGTAGGCACTGCGGATCGTGTATCCGCAGCGATTGCTGAAGAACTCAAGTCACGTCAGTCTGCTGTGGATTTTGCCGTTACCTCCAATCCTGAGTTTTTAAAAGAAGGTGCCGCTGTAGCAGACTTCATGAGGCCAGATCGCCTAGTGATTGGGCATGCTAACGATGCACAAGGCCTGCGCGCACAACAAGTGATGCGCGAGGTGTATGCGAGCTTTGAATCTGCAGGGCACAAAATTTATTGGATGGATGTACGTTCTGCAGAGTTTACAAAATATGCCGCGAATGCGATGTTAGCGACGCGGATTTCGTTTATGAATGAATTGGCGAATTTGGCGGACAAAGTTGGTGTCGATATCGACGCGGTCCGTCAAGGAATTGGTTCTGATCCTCGCATCGGTCCAGGATTTTTGATGGCAGGTTGTGGCTACGGTGGCTCTTGTTTTCCTAAAGATGTACAAGCTTTAGTAAAGACTTCGCAAGAATATGACTATGAATTAAAAATCTTGCGAGCAGTTGAAGAAGTTAATGAAAATCAAAAGCATGTGTTAGGAAGCAAGATTTTTGCAAAATATGGTAAGAATTTACAAGGGCTCAAGTTTGCGCTGTGGGGATTAGCATTTAAGCCTGATACCGACGATATGCGTGCAGCATCGTCGCGCGTATTGATGCAAGAATTGTTGCGAGCTGGTGCGCACATCGTTGCGTTTGATCCCGTCGCAACAGAGGAAGCGCAGCGCGTGTTGGCTTTGGATTTTGTTGATTCACCTGTGTCGTTGAATCAGATTCATTTTGCTAGCGATGCGCAAACCGCATTGTCAGGTGCTGATGCGCTGGTGATTGTGACTGAATGGAAAATTTTCCGCTCTGCTGAATTAGAGACGATCAAATCAGCATTGAAGCATCCTGTCATTTTCGATGGACGTAATTTGTTTGATCCTCGCACAGTGAAATCATTGGGTATGGAATACTATCCGATAGGTCGTGCTGTATTAAGTCAGTAGTCCGCTCTCAACTTATTGAAATCAAATGAAGATAACCACACAGAAGCGTATTTTGGTTGCTGGCGACGTAATGTTAGATCGTTATTGGTTCGGTGAAGTGAATCGAATTTCTCCTGAAGCACCAGTGCCGATTGTACGCGTAGAACGCCGTGAAGAGCGCCTAGGCGGTGCAGCAAATGTGGCGCGTAATGCGGTGGCTCTTGGCGTTGAAACCAGCTTGCTAGGCGTGATTGGCGAAGATGAAGCAGGAAAGAGTGTTGAAGCACTTTTGAGTGAAGTTGGAATTCATAGCTATCTTAATCATGACCCCAGTATCTCAACGATTATTAAGTTACGCGTGATTGGAAGACAGCAACAATTAATTCGCATCGATTTTGAAGAGAAGCCCACTGCGCAAATTCTGCAGGATAAGTTGTCACGATTTAATAGCTTGATCGCAGATCATGAGGTGATCGTACTATCTGACTATGCCAAGGGCAGTTTAGTCAATGTGGCGACGATGATTGCGCATGCGAAGCAGTTGGGGAAATATGTTTTGGTTGATCCCAAGGGTAGTGATTATTCGATTTATCGTGGCGCTAGTTTACTAACGCCAAACAAATCAGAATTGCGTCAAGTTATCGGTGAATGGAGAGACGAGGCTGACTTAACTTTAAAAGCACAATCGCTGCGTAAAGAACTCGATATAGCAGCCTTATTGTTGACCAGATCAGAAGAGGGGATGACCTTATTTACCGATGAGGAAATTCTGCATGTGCCTGCAATGGCGCGTGAGGTGTTTGATGTGTCGGGCGCTGGAGATACTGTAATCGCAACAGTCGCCGCGATGTTAGCGGAGGATAAAAGCTTGCACGATGCCGTGCTGATTGCAAATCAAGCTGGTGGTATCGTTGTTGGTAAATTGGGTACTGCAACTGTAACAAGAGAAGAATTATTTCAAAATAAGTAGATTTTTAATAAATTTAATGTATTATGTATTTGCAATAATAAATTTGCATGTGAAGTTTTTTATTGTTGCTCAATTCAGGTCAATTTATTGAATTATTTTGGGAGCTTACGATGTTAAAAAAGATCATTTTTGCAGTTGCAAGTTTGTGTGTAAGTGTTTGTTTTGCGTTTGCTGATGTGGATGTAAATAAAGCAGATCAAGCTGCACTTGACGGTATTAAAGGCATAGGTCCAGCAAAGTCCAAACTTATTTTAGCTGAGAGAGCGAAGGGTGGAAATTTTAAAGATTGGGCAGATTTTGAGAGTCGCGTTAAAGGTATCGGTGAGAAGAGCGCAATGAAATTGTCAGATGCAGGTTTAACTGTGAACGGACAAGCGCGTGCTGTTGCAAAAAAGGACGAGACCAGCGATAAAGCGGCCAATCAAGCAAAAGCGAAAACGAGCAAATAGCATAGATCTAACTGATGTTTGAAATCAAATTAAAACCTTACTTCATCGAAGTAAGGTTTTTTTTCAATCTGTTGCCAGTTTTTGTTCCAATTATCTAGCAATTTTGTTTGCTGCTTTACTTGCTACTTCGTTTGCGGCTTAGTTTGCTTTAGATCTAGAGAAACAAGTTGAATTCTGCAGAAAACGTGTACAAGTATTAGAATATGAATTTGTGTTTCTATTACGCCTTATTACTATGAGTTATATAACCATTGAAGACACCATAGGGAATACTCCCTTGGTTCGTTTGCAGCGTTTGCCTAGCCTTGAAGCGACACGTCGAAATAATATTATTTTAGGCAAGTTGGAGGGCAATAACCCTGCTGGTTCAGTCAAGGATCGTCCCGCCTTGTCGATGATTCGACGCGCTGAACAACGAGGGCAAATTAAGCCGGGTGACACTTTAATTGAAGCCACAAGTGGAAACACTGGAATTGCATTGGCAATGGCGGCGGCGATGCGTGGCTATAAGATGGTGTTGCTGATGCCTGAACATTTGAGTATCGAACGTCGTCAAAGCATGGCCGCTTATGGAGCACAAATTGTGTTAACACCACAAGCTGGTGGAATGGAAACAGCGCGTGATTTGGCCGAGAAGATGCAAAAAGAAGGCAAAGGCGTGATTCTGGATCAGTTTGCAAATCCAGATAATCCATTGGCGCACTACGAAAGCACGGGGCCTGAGATTTGGCGAGATACCAATGGACAAGTGACTCATTTTGTTAGTGCAATGGGAACCACTGGAACCATAATGGGCGTCTCTCGTTTTTTGAAAGAGCAAAATCAACAAGTGCAAATTATTGGTGTGCAACCCGAAGATGGTGCACAAATTCCAGGTATACGAAAATGGCCAGAGGCATACCTGCCGCAGATTTATCAACATGAATTAGTTGATTCTGTTGAATCGGTGAGTCAGGCAAGTGCCGAAGCAATGGCGAGAAGATTGGCTGTGGAAGAAGGTATTTTTTGCGGTATTTCTGCTGCGGGAGCTTGTGAAGTTGCCTTAAGAATTGCAGAAACAGTCGAAAATTCGACGATCGTTTTTATTGTGTGTGACCGTGGAGATCGTTATTTATCGACAGGTGTGTTTCCCGCTTAATATTTGGAGCTTTCTTTCCGATTGTTGTTTAATGGCAACGAAAAATAAAAAATCGAAGTCAGTATTGAACTGATCTTCGATTTTTTTAACGAAACCTAGATTTAAATCTAAATTTTAATCTAAGTTTTAGCCGTTATTTGCAGTGTCTTTAGGCTTGAATTGTTTGTCGCTGATGCGGAATTTTGCGCGGCGATCACCCATTAATGCGCGTAAATCTTTGATGCTGACATCGCTGATTTCATGCATACGGATCAATAAAGATGCGCCAACAGGTAAACGACGATGACGGATCTTACTGATAACTGGTGGTGCAACTTCTAAGGCTCTAGAGAGCGCAGCGTCATTTTTCAGATGCAATTGTTTGATCAAAGTATCCAAAAGATTATTTGGATCGTAGTCGATTTCATCTGATTCTAATTGTGTCAAGTTTGGCATCATTACCTCATTGTTGATGATTATTAAGTGTGCAGGAGGGTGCAGTAATCAATTATTTAAACAGTAATACTATATCGTTGAGACAAATTTATCTACTTAATACGAAAAAATTAAGAAAGAAAATTGTTAAATCTATTGACACTTTCCTGTAAACCATCATAAATGTATCATTAGATAACATTACTTTAGACCAAAAAATTCTTATTTGCAATATTTTTTATTGGTGAATTTGAATTTGGCAACGGATTATTTGGTGCTAAGTACGCTTATTCTTTGGTGCGTGCGAGTGCGATGACGTTGCCAAGATCAATGACCGACATTGCGTAAAAATAACTCCGGTTGTATTTAGTGATCGCAAAAAAGTTCTCTGTCGCCAGCCAGTATTCAGTTGGATCATCACCATTTTGTAGATCGATTAAACCGTACTTTAAATTTCGTGGGGCTTTATCATCAGCAGTACTGACCAGTAACTTTAGATCATCAATATAAAAACTAGATTTTAGTCCGCGATTTAATGCATCTTTCAGACTAAGCGAGGCGGGATCTTGATCGAGTAAAGTCGCTGGAAAGGCAAATGGTAAGTCTTTTTGCCAGCCATGTTTGGCTAAATAGTTCGCAACGCTGCCGATGGCATCTGCCTCAGATTCTCTTAAATCGATTTTTCCATCACTATCAAAATCAACGGCATGTTGTCGCAAACTACTAGGCATAAACTGAGCGAGTCCAATTGCGCCTGCGTAAGAAGACTTAATCGAGAAAACATCAAGTTTGTTATCTCTGGCAAACAACAATAATTGACTTAGTTCATTTTTGAAAAATTGACTTCTCGCCTCACGATTTGGCGTTTCTGGGTAAGAAAAAGCGAGTGTCGTCAATGCATCTAGCGCGCGAAAACTCCCGGTATTTTTGCCAAAAATTGTTTCTACGCCGATTAGCCCAACAATAATTCCAGCAGGCACACCAAATTGACGTTCTGCGCGTTGTAATGTCTCTTGATTTCTTTCCCAGAACGTGACGCCCGCGGCGATCCGACCGTTTTCGACAAAGCGCGCTCGATACGCTTTCCAATTTTTTGGTTTGCCTGGCGGTGCTGGTTTGACTAGTTGTACCGCAGATTCAACATAGCGTGCATTATCGAAAATGTGTTGGAGCTGATCGAGCGGAAATTGATGCTGCGCTTGCATTTCGGCGATAAAGCTTTGTACCTCTTGCCACTCTAGATAATGCACATCTGCTGCTTTACTTTGGGTGTTTTTTTGACTCGATTTAGAGGCTACTTTTTTTGTGTTTACAGCGAAAGCGTCATGAGATAACAATAAATTTCCTACAGCGCTGGTACACAAAATCATTGTGGCGCTAACACTAGCATAGAGAATGTGAGAGAGAATTTTCAAAATATGGTGATCTGGTAATGATATAAATGGGTCATGGATGGCAATTAAACGCGCTTGAGTAAGCGTCGCATATCTTGTAACTGCGCGTTCACTTCATCCATATTTTTTTGTTCAACTGAGGCTGATGTTTTACCATATTTTATTGCGATATAGTGACGAATAAATTCGTCTACCAATTGATATTTTTCTGCAGCCATCGTGGCTTGCAGTCGCTCAAGATAGCTTGAAGGTCCTTCGTGGATTGTTTTTACGAAGCCTTGCTTGGCAAGTTTTTCACATAGGCGTAAATACAGACGATCGATTGGTGCCCTCTGTATACGTTTGGGAAGTAGCGGGATGGCTAATGAACCGACGATAATTAAACCGATACCAAATATCCACATTAAGCTTGTGCTCCAGTCTAACTGGTTCAATCCAAGTCGATCTAAAAGTTTGGTCTGTTGTGTCTGGTTGTAATTAAGAACCCATTGATTCCAAGAATAGTTAAGCGCATTCCATTGCATGCGTAGTTCGCGACTCCAAGCGTTTTCTTTAATTAGGTCGTTAACGATTCCAGCCAACCCCGATTTTTCTTGAGTTGCTTCTAAGTTGCGAAGAATTCGGTTGGGAGCGACGGCTGCGGTTGGATCGACTCTGATCCAACCGCGTTCGCTCAGCCAAACCTCAGCCCAAGCATGTGCATCCGATTGCCGAATTTCATAGAAACCGCCTTGCGTATTGAGTGTTCCACCTTGATAACCGGTAACCACGCGCGCCGGAATGCCCATAGCCCGCATTAGAATGACAAAGGCGCTGGAATAGTGTTCACAAAAACCTGCGCGGGTATTGAATAAAAAATCATCTGCGCTATGTCGACCCAGCTGAGGTGGTTCTAAGGTGTAGAAGAACCGTTCATTTCTAAAAAAATTTAATACCGCGTTGACTTGTGCCAGCGGTTCTGGATTTTGCCGTCTAATTTCTTGTGCAAAATTGCGCGTCTGTGGATTGAAATTATTCGGCAGTCTTAGATTTAATTGTAGCTCTATTGGATTGGGCGATACATTGAATCGATAATCAGGGAACGATGTGACTTGGTAACGAATTCTTTGTGTGACTTTGTCTCGGTGTTGTAGCTCACCGTCTGAGTTGAGGCTGGCGAGCGTGCCTTCGACCAAGGGTGGATTGGCAATGCTGTCGACACCGAACAAGAAACTTGTATTGCTGGGTTCGAGTGTAATTTCTTGTGAAATCGCAGGCCCACGTGTTTCGAGCTGACGTGGCGTAATATTTTTTGAGAAGCGATTTTGTGACCAGCGACGTCCGTCAAATTGTGTGAGCACCAAAGCGCGCCAGTACAAAGCTGATTTTTCTGGCGCTTGCTCAAGAAATTTCACACGGAAAACGAGTTCTTCCGACATCGCAAGTTTGCTGATATTTCCAGGTGTCATCGAGTCTGATAAGCCCGAGCGCGCGACATCAGCGTCACTGGGTAAGCCCCACAGCGGACCTTGAATTCTGGGGAATAGGAAAAATGCCAGTACCGTTAATGGCATTGCGATAGCAAGCATGCTCAACACAATTTTTGTTTTGGCCCAAAGCTTGATGGTTTTTTTTTCGAACTGAAAGCTGAGTTGCGCCAATAAAAGAACGATGGTGGATATTGCGACTTGAAATGCAGCGACAAGACTCTGAGATTCAAAGAATCGGGTGAGTAGCAGAAAAAAGCTTAAAAACAAAATCACGAACAAATCGCGCTTGGCATGCATTTCTAACATTTTGCAAGCCAACAGTATGGCGAGCATGGCGACGCCCGTTTCTCGCCCAAAAAAACTTCGGAACTGCCAAAAAATGCCCGCCATTAAGGCAGCTGCAATCGGCAGTAATACCCACCTTGCAGGTAGTTGATTGCCGCGCAGAGTTAACCATGCGCGCCATAGCATCAGTGCGATTGCACTACAACTTACCCAGATATATAAGCTATCAACATGATTGAGTATCACTAACAAGCAGGCAAAAACCAATAGCAAAGTATCGCGTTTATCTCGACTAAGTGTTGCAACAGTATTGAAAAGAGAATGCTTAAGCATAGTGTGATTTCTTTTACGAAATTTCAAATAAGGCTAATGCGGTTAAGCAGGCTTGACTATGCATTTCTCCCTGAGCAGGCGGCAACTCAAAGCCTTTGAGTTTAAAACCGTAGTCAAGCTGCAGACGTTCCGCTTGCAAAACCCAACAACACATTCTAGACAAGCGATTTTCTACGTCTAGCTGCGGTGAAATTGCGTCGAAATCGATAAAGATTTTTCCACCACTAGACCCCGCAAATTGTTTCGATATCAAACTTCCGCCAGCCTCTAGATCGACGCGCGCGATGTGTTTCCATGAAAGTTGTTTCAGCGGATCACCAGATTGATAGCTGCGCACGCCCGAGAAATCTTCATTGCCTGAATTTGACAGCGCATTTCCTTGTCCCTCGCTACCGAAGGGTAATGGTGGGCTAATCGCTTCAGGTGTTGGGTAAACCAAAATCGAGCTGGCTGGCATCCATGTGCTCCACGCGCGCAACAAGCCAAGTGGGAACCATGTTTGTAACTTAATTCTAGGGCATTGCAGGTAGCCTCGTTGATTGCTCAAAACCTGAAGATAAATCGTTTGTTGAGAATTTCCAGTAATGTCGACGGTTTGTGTCACTGCCGCTTTATCCATCAAACCAACATGCAAGGCGTAGCGCTCAAGGTTCTTGGGGTTATCTATATGGATCGGAAACTCGGCAATGTCACCAGCGAAGACAGGGTTTCCTTGCCCGGCGTTTAAGCGCAAGTAGGCGAGATTTCGGAAAGTGAACAAGGCATTGACCGCAGCTAAGCCAGCCAATAAATAAGTCATGCCCAACCCCAAATTGAGGCTGTAATTGGTTGCGGTTAAAAACAGGATCAGCAATAAACCAATGTAAACCAATCCTGCTTTACTTGGTAAGGTAAATACTCGCCTTTGTTTTAAGACGACTTCTCCGACCTCGGCTGTTTTTTCCAGTAAAACAATCTGCTCAAATTTTGTTTTGAATTGTTGGAAAATGCGCATTGTATTGATGTCGGAAAAAGAAATTTGTTCGATTTAATTATTAAGAAAGCAGTTAGTGCTCGGCCCGCTATTTAAATTAAACGGGAATTTTTTGCATTAATTGCACCAGCAAATCTGCACTAGCATTGGTTTTGTTATTCACCGCTTTGATTGGACGTAGCCGATGTGCAATCACCGGAACCAATACTGCTTGAATGTCTTCGGGCAAAACATGGTCTCGTCCTTCAATTGCTGCCCATGCTTTCGATGCTTGTAGTAATGCGATTGCAGCACGTGGGCTCATTCCTTCGGCAAACAGACCTGCTTCACGCGTGCTTTGTGCGATTTTTTGTAAGTAATCGACTAACGACGACGAAGCATGAATATTTCGGATAGCATGTTGTATCGCTTGTAATTCTTCAGGCTGCATAATCGCAGGTAAATTTTTCAATAGACTGCGTCGATCTTCTCCTAACAATAATGCTCTTTCTGCAGCGGCATCGGGGTAACCTAAAGAAACGCACATCAGGAAACGATCAAGCTGTGATTCTGGTAGCGCAAACGTACCAACTTGGTGGGTTGGGTTCTGCGTTGCGATAACAAAGAAAGGTTGGGGAAGTTGCCGAGTTTGTCCTTCCGCACTTACTTGTTGCTCTTCCATTGCCTCTAATAAGGCTGATTGAGTTTTTGGTGTAGCGCGATTGATCTCGTCGGCTAGTAAAACTTGTGTGAAGATAGGGCCAGGGTGAAAAACAAATTGGCTTTTTTCTCGTTCAAAAATCGAGACGCCAACCACATCCGTTGGTAGTAGATCGGACGTAAATTGTAAGCGATTGAATTGAAGACCTAAGGAAATCGCCAACGCATGTGCTAAGGTTGTTTTGCCGACGCCGGGAACATCTTCGATTAATAAATGTCCACCACCTAATAAACATACTAAGGCTTGTTGAATTTGACGTTCTTTACCGATAATGACTTGGTTCAGTTGTTTTGCTACCTCATGGACTTTTGAAAACATGTGCTTTTCCCATAGAATCGTTGCATCAGATATTGCATATTGCTTGAATTGTGCAAGACTAGCACAGAGATGTATTTCCCCAAACCCTAAATCGTGGGGCAAAGTGGATAGTGCTGGAATAGCACCCGCATGTAGTTGGCATAAAAAAGAGAACAACTAAAGAGTAGCTAAAGAGCAGCTAAAGAACAAATCGACAGTGTAGACCGAGGAAAAAAATGGCAAGGCCAGAAAAAATTCGTTTAGGTGAAATTTTATTGCAGCAAAAACTGATGACCGAAGATCAGTTGCAGTTTGCCTTAGCTGAACAAAAACGTACAGGGCGCAAGTTAGGTCGTCTATTTGTTGAAAATCGCTTTGTGACAGAAGATCAGATCTCAGAAGCAATGGCGAAGCAATTAAATATCAGCTTCGTCAACTTAAAGCACTACAACATCAAACCAGATGTAGTTAAGAAACTGCCTGAGTTACAAGCGCGACGATTCAGGGCAATCGTTCTTGAACAACGTGATAACGGCTATCTCGTTGCGATGGTAGATCCTACGGACTTATTTGCTTACGATGAAATTAGCCGTATTTTAAAAAGCAATATCTATCTCGCTGTAGTCAATGAAAATGATCTACTGGCAGCGATTGATAATCTATATAGACACACCGAGGCGATTACCGATTTAGCGCGTGAACTTGAACAAGAGTTAGGCGATGCGAATGTTGATTTCGGTAGCATGGGCGCGACGGCCAGCTCCGAAGATGCACCAGTGGTAAAGCTGTTGCAATCGGTATTTGATGATGCGACCCAAGTTCGTGCCTCAGATATTCATATCGAACCGCAAGAAAAACGTCTACAAATTCGTTTTCGTATTGACGGTTCTTTACATCTGCAAACAGAAGCGGATATGAAAATTGCAGGTGCCTTGGCATTGCGCTTGAAACTCATTTCAGAATTAGATATTTCAGAGAAGCGCTTGCCACAAGACGGCAGATTCATCATCAAAGTGCGGCAGCAGCAGATCGACGTTCGTATTTCAACCATGCCGACGCAATATGGTGAATCGATCGTGATGCGTTTGCTCAATCAAAGTGGAGGTATTTTAAATTTAGACCGCATTGGTATGCCTGCGGATATGCTTGAGCGATTCCGTTCGATTATCCAAAGGCCGAATGGTTTGGTGTTAGTGACAGGGCCAACTGGTAGCGGTAAAACAACCACTTTGTATGGTGCATTAGCGGAGTTAAATCGTGAAGACCGCAAGCTGATTACAGTAGAAGATCCGGTCGAATATCGCTTGCCTGGGATTAATCAAGTTCAGGTCAACGAGAAAATCGATCTAAGCTTTGCCAAAGTATTGCGCGCCTCGTTGCGTCAAGATCCTGATATCTTATTATTAGGTGAGATGCGCGATCAGGAAACCGCACAAATTGGTATGCGTGCGGCGATGACAGGCCATTTGGTGCTATCTACCTTGCATACCAATGATGCGATTAGCACACCAATACGCTTATTAGATATGGGCGTGCCGCGTTATATGATGGGTAGCTCCTTGCAAGCGGTGCTAGCGCAACGCTTGGTCAGAGTGATTTGTGAGAGTTGTCGTGTTCCACATCAATTATCGCCTGCAGAACAAGAGTGGATGAGTGTGGATTTGCTCGATGAAGCATTGAGTCAGGCACATTTTCATACTGGTCGTGGTTGTGGGCATTGTAATGGCACCGGATAT
>VFQS010001106.1_pt1 | contig 25986 bp, 33 predicted proteins | sample 3512361 | NCBI WGS metagenome assembly VFQS01 (sample SAMN10412375, study PRJNA504923) | tailings metagenome | isolation source: Relicate 1 Philex TSF3 active mining | place: Philippines
GCCTTCTTGGATGCGCTGTGATTATGCCGACCCCAAAGCAGCGATCTCCGCCACACAGGCCGGGTTGCCGACGTTGGTCGGCATAACCAGGATATCGGCGTAATGGACCTTATGCCGATGTCGGCATAAGGTGCACACGGTGCGCGGCACCCTGGCCGGCACGCTCAAGAAGCGCCTGGGGCTGACCATCACCTCCACCAAAGAGACCGGCGGTCAACGGGTGTACCGCATTGAAACTATTGCCGCAGAACCGGAGGTCGCATGAACGCCACCCCAAGTACCGAACCGACCCAACCAGAAAGGCCCGCCGTGCCCAGCATGACCATCACGATAAAACGCACGCCCATGACCCTCCAGTGGGAGGGCCAGGACATTCAAGTCGAACAACTCGGCATCCGGCTGCCGTTTGCCCGCAAGCCAGCGGACTTGAAGGACATGAGCGCCAGCGGCGACTACGTGGTCTACGTGACCGAGACCCGGACCATGACCCCGGAAGAGTTCGATAGCTTTGTCGCCAACCTGCTGGTCTCGCGCGACTGGCTGGCCGGCAAGGGCGGGTATGTGGGTCATGGGCGCCTGTGCGTGGAAGTCCACGCCCCCGGTCGCCCATATCTGTATGTCGATCCATCGGGTGGGGACTACGCGGGCTACGCCGCCAGGATTGGGTAGTGGCTCTACCGCCACGCTGTGCATCTTCTTCGGGTGAAGCCTTGGCTTCGTGATGGAACAGCGCGTGAATGGAGTCATCGCCAACACAGTCATGGAGCCAACGATGACCACCACCCAGCAAGCACAGATTCCCGCCACCATGAACGAAGCCTGGGGCTTCTGGGGGTCGATGAATGAACGGGCTGAAACAGCCTGGCCAATCGCGATGACCGCGATTTCGGACGCCACTTACCAGCCCCTTGAATCGGTGCGCGCCTTCCTCGACAGCCGCCACGGTCGCCACTTTGCCGACGACGTCCTGAACGAACTGTACGCAGGCGCCAACCTACATGACGCAATCCACGCCGCCACCCAACGCTGGATGGGCTGGACCATCGGTCGCCAGACCAGCAAGCAATGCGGTATCCCCAAGGGGCTGCCTTACCTCACCGGGTTTGTGATTCACTGCGAGATTGTCGAAGAGGCCATGGCCGACTGACGCACCCGCAGGGCTTCGAAGCCCCGGCGCAGTGCGTAGCTGCGCACGATGGACACGACCGTGAAGATCAGGCCGATCAACAGGTTCTCGGTAACGGTCACGGCCAGACCGAATAACGGAAACACCGCCATCTGCGTGGCCACCGCTACGCCATACCCCACCAGCACATTGACCAATGACTCCACCAGAGACATCAGGCGCGACTGCTTCATGCGTTGGCCTGCGCTGAATCTACTGGGGTCGCCATGCCTGCCAATGCCGCCAGGTCGTTGAATTTGATCGCATCGGCTTCCCGGTAAGCCTCCTGCCCACTCCAGTCCTGCCATCGGCGCACGATCACGTCCACGTACTTGGGGTCAAGTTCGATCAGCCAGCCGCTGCGGCCGGACTTCTCTGCGGCGATGAGGGTGGTGCCCGAGCCACCAAAGGGATCGAGCACGATGTCACCCGGGCGGCTGGAGTTGCGGATGGCCCGCTCGACCAGCTCCACCGGCTTCATGGTCGGGTGCAGATCGTTCTTCTGCGGCTTTTTGATGTTCCAGACATCGCCCTGATCGCGGTCACCGCACCAATGGCGGTTCTGCCCCTCGGGCCAGCCGTAGAGGATGGGTTCGTACTGGCGCTGGTAGTCAGCGCGACCGAGCGTGAAAGTGTTCTTGGCCCAAATGATGAAGGTCGACCACTTGCCGCCGGCGGCCCGGAAGGCTTGCTGCAGCGTGTCCAGCTCACTGGACGACATGGCGATGTAAGTGGCACCCGCACAGCGAGCCAGCATCGGGGTCAGCGCGGCCAACAGGAAATCGTAGAAGCCATCGCCCAGGTTGTCGTTCAGGATCGGTCGGTCCTTGCCGCGCATCTTGTCCTTGGCACTGTTGGCGTAATCCACGTTGTACGGTGGATCGGTGAAGACCATGTCGGCCTGGGCATCGGCCATCAGCGCGTCGTAGCTCGCCGGGTCGGTGGCATCACCACACACCAGCCGGTGGTTGCCCAGTTCCCAGACATCCCCTGGACGGGAGATCGGCGTGACCGGCACGTCAGGCACGGCATCGTCGTCGGTCTGTCCGTCGACCGTAGTCTCCTCACCAGCCATGATCTCGGCCAGGGCGTCGGCATCGAAGCCCGTGATGTCGAGGTTGAAGCCATCCTCCTGCAGCGACTGCAGCTCGATGCGCAGCATGGCATCGTCCCAGCCGGCATTCTCGGCGATGCGGTTGTCCGCAATGATCAGCGCCCGGCGCTGGGTCGGGGTCAGGTGATCGAGCACGACCACCGGCACGGTGTCCAGGCCCAGCTTCTGGGCAGCAGCCAGCCGGCCGTGACCGGCGACTATCACGCCATCGGAGCCTGCCAGGATCGGGTTGGTGAAACCGAACTCGACGATGGAGGCAGCGATCTGCGCCACCTGCTCATCGGAGTGGGTGCGGGCGTTGCGGACGTAGGGCACGAGCCTGGCTGTCGGCCAGCGCTCAATGTGGGTGGAAAGCCATGGTTCAGACATGGACCAACCCCGGCTCGTAAACCGTCTTGCCCTGCGCCAGCTTGGCCGTCAGCAATTGGGTGCGCTCGCTCGGCAGGGCCACCGCCAAATGCGCCCAACGACCGAACTCGTGAATGATCTGCACGCAAGGCAGCTTCAACTGGTGGGCGGCTTGGCACACGGCCAACGGCGACATGCCAGGCGCGATGAGGTCCGCCGCACGGCCTTGCATGTGGTGGCTGGTCGGACTGCCGCCGATCGCGCGGTTCAATGCCGGCGAGCGGTAGCCAGAGGTGATCACCACCGGGTGTTTGAGGTGGAGGCGCAGCGGCTGCAGTACCGATTGACACAGCCGACGCAAGTTCTCGATGACCTCGGGTGTGGGCTCGTTGGCAATGCCACGACGCGCAGCGGTTTCCGAGAACAGAAACTCGGCCAGTTCGAAATGTTCAGACAGTTGCATGTTCGCTCTCTTGCCGGTGCTCGGCTTTGCGTTGCTGGGCGACGGCCTCAAAGGGTTCGCCGGTGGTGGCCAGAGTGACTGGCACGCCGGGGAAGTTCTGTTGGAAACGGATCAGCGCCACATCGACGTACTCGGGCGCGATCTCGACTGCCCGGCCGATGCGGCCGGTGCGCTGGACGGCCATCAGCGTGGTGCCGCTGCCGCCGAAGGGTTCAAAGACGATCTCGCCTTCATCGGTGTAGGCCTCGATCACCTCCACCGGCAGCGTCACGGGAAACACGGCCGGGTGATCAATGTCCTGGCCGATCTTTCCCTTGTGGCGCATGACCCGAATCACCGAGTCGGGGATGCGGTGGTCCTGGGTGGGCTGGCCAGCGGCGGTCCAACCATTGACCTGGCCGTCCTTGCCGCGCATGGCGGTGGACGATCCGTCGGCACGCAGGTGGGTTTCCTGACCGGCGAATTTGCAGGGCACCGTCTTGTTCGGTTTGCGGGTCTGGCGGTTGAAGTGGAAGATGAACTCGAAACTCGGTGCCAGGCGACCTTGCCAGTCACCGGGCATTCCCGGACCCTGGTCCCAGACGTACCAGGCGAAGCGCCGCCAGCCTTGGGTTCGCATCCAGGCAAGCCACTGGTCCCAATACGGGATGAATTCGTTGTCGCGGTGGATCAGGCCGAGGTTGACCAGTACCTGGCCATCGGCGGTCATGGGCACCTGCGCGAACACGCCGCGCATCAGGCCATCCCAGTCGGCGATGCCGCCGGAGGTGTAGTCGCGCTGGTTGCCATAGGGTGGCGAGGTGAAGCACAGACTCGCCTGCTCGCCCTGCATCAGGTTGGCGATGGCGACCGGGTCGGACGCATCACCACAAATCAGGCGGTGCGGTCCCAGTTGCCAGACATCGCCCAGGCGGCTGATCGGCTGCTTGGGCGGCTCAGGGACATCCTCATCCTCTTCGCTGCCCGGATCCTCATCCGGCGCTTGCGCATCCCCGTCACCGAGATCAGCCAGCATCTTGGCCAGCTCGTCATCCTCGAAGCCAGTCAGCAACAGGTCGTACCCAGCCTCGGACAGCTCCGCCAATTCCAGTGCCAGCAGTTCATCGTCCCACCCGGCGTCCAGCGCCAGGCGGTTGTCGGCGATCACGTAGGCGCGCTTTTGTGCCGGGGTGAGGTGGCCCAGTTCAATGACCGGGACCTCGGGCAACTCCAGCTTGCGCGCAGCGGCCAAGCGACCGTGACCGGCGATGATGCCGTTGTCGCCATCGACCAGGATGGGTTGCGTCCAGCCAAACTCCACGATGCTGGCTGCGATCTTGGCAATCTGTGCCGGTGAGTGCGTACGCGGATTTCTCGCGTATGGCAGCAGCGCATCGATCGCGCGGTATTCGATCTGCAGGTTGGGCGTCATGGAATTGAAAAACCCGCCGAGCGTTGCCGCCGGGCGGGTTGGAAATATTCAGGGGGTGGTAACTGTCAGGGGCGGTGGTAACCACAGGCCGGTAACCTGGCCGGGTGGTAACCTGTTTTTCTGGTCAGTCGCTATCGAAATCTCGCGCTGTTGCCCCCCGCATACCGTTTTGGCCAGGAAGGACCCATCGATTTTCCGCAAGACCCCGCAATCATCTGGTTGGCATCAGCCATCAGCTGTACGAATCGATCTGCATCTGTTGCCATGACCATCGGCGATCAAACGATCTGCTCGTTGCTCACGCCACTATCCTGACCATAGCTAAAAATGTACCCCCGAATAGGGCAAAACGCGACAGGAGGTGTTTTGGCGTTTGCCATCAACAGTCCTCACTGTCCTGCAGACACCTCCAACTTGCCCCAACTTCTGTCAATGCCCTTTGTTCAGATGCAGGGTGACGAGATGGATGGCTGCGTCATAGCGCCGCTGCGCTGTCCGAGCCGCACACGCAAAGCGCCGACCGATCTGCTCCCATCGATACCGATTCGAGCGCATCCACACCAGGTGGCGCTGCTCCACCTCAAGCCACAGCATCCAGCGAGAAACCTCCAGCATGCGCTGCACAGCCTGTGGACTGGGCGGCATCGGGCGGTACAGCCGATCAGGATCGGGATAGCGCTCAGGAACGTGCATGGCCAGCGTCATCCACGGGTTGAAGTAGCCGCCCGGTCGGACCCGAGGGAGCTTTTGTGCAGTCTCGGCGGCCTCGGCAAAGCGGGCTGCCACGTCATCAACCGTCCATTCGGTTTGAAGCTCAGCCATGGCGCTTACCTCCGTCACCGTAGAGGTGTTCACCCAGCCTGTGCACGAACTGCTTCTCCACCCAGTCCAGCCGGTCGTCGTGCTCTGACACCACCAGGATGTGGTCGTTGCGCCAGCCTTCACGTTTGAGGGCGTCCAAATCCGGCGTGGTCGGCTGCAGATTGCCCAGTGGGCAGCGGTAGCGGTATTGCGGCACTTTCATGTCACACCCCCTCCGTGGCCATCTCGCGGGCTAGGTACAGCAGGGCGATGGCATCGGCTTCGTTGTCGTCTGCCGGGGCATGGCCACGGGCTCGGACGGATGCCACCATCTCGTCCTTGCTGGCGTTGCCTTTGCCAGTGGCGTGCTTCTTGATCGCGCCGACCGGAATGCCAAGGTACGGAATCTGGTGGTGCTCGCACCAAGCGGTCAGCTGTCCCATGAAGCCGCCGTAGGCATGCGCGGCGTCGACGCCCACGTGGCGACGGATTTCTTCGAAGACGACTTGATCAATGCCGTCATTGCACTGCTTGATGTCGGTGAGCCAGCGCTTGAATCGAAGGAAGCGCATGCCGCCGCCTTCGAAGCGTTGGGGTTTGAAGGATTGGCTGCCACTGGTGATGCTGCCGTCGCGGCAGGCCAGTGCCCAGCCAGTGGTGGTGCCCAAGTCGAGGGCGAGGATGGTCGTATTCATGTTGTCAGTCCTTGTGTTTGGTTTGGTCTGACGGATCGGACAGGTTTTGACGTAACTCTCTACACGTGCGCGTGACGCGCGGGATATAGGGGTTTCGACAAGGTCTGTCCGATCCGTCAGATGCGCGGTTTTCATGGGGTCAGTTGTCCGAGTACGGGGTGTATGCTGGTATGGGCGGTGCCTTAAGGCCAATGCCTTGGAAGCCACGCAGGCCCATGCCGTTGCGCCACTTCTCCAAGCCACGGGTGAGCAGCAAGTCGGCGAAGCGCTTTTGCGAGCCCACGAACTCCCCAGCGGCCTCTGCCCACTGTTTCCAATCCGTGAAGAGTTCAGCGGTCAGAGACTTGGCCGTGCCCACCCTCACGCAGCGCTCATCAAGCCAGCGTCCCAGGGCGTCCTCGGCTTCGAAATACTCGTCAGTGGCATCCAGCACTTGCTGCGGCGGATCGAGCCGGCCCAGCCGTTGCCACGCCAGACAGCCATCCAGAGCCCAAGCCAGGATCCCATCGCCTTCGGCGAGCAGCTTTTGCTGCAGGTGCTTGTCACGCTTTTCGGGTGGCACGGTGATCGTGAACGGGATCAGGTGCAGGCGCCGCTTCATGGCTTCGTCGATGTTGCGGATCGCAGGCTTGTGGTTGCCGGCCACAAAGAGCTTGAACTGCGGGAAGAATTCAAAGAAGTCCTGGCGCATGAAACGCGCGGCGATCTTGTCGCCGCCGGTCAGGCTCTTGACCTTGGATTCCGCCCAGCGTCGCCCCTGCTCGGTCTCAATGGCCGCCACAAACCGCGCGCCACGAAGTCCGGCCATATCGGTGGGATGTCGGTCCGTGCGCGTCTCCATGAAGGTGTCCATGGGTGCATTGGTCGCGTAGTCGCCCAGGATGTCGGCCAAGGTATTGACGAACACCGACTTGCCGTTGGCCCCGGTGCCGTAGAGGAAGAACAAGGCGTGTTCTCGGGTCGATCCGGTCAAGGCATAACCCACCATTCGTTGCAGGTAGTCCTGCAGGTTCTGATCACCGCCTGTCACGTCATTCAGGAAGGCTCGCCACTGAGGGCACTCGCCACGGGGTGTGGCCGTGGTGATCTTGGTCATGCGGTCGGCACGCTCATGTAGGCGCAGACGACCACTGCGCAGATCGATCACTCCGCCCGGGGTGTTGAGCAGCCACGGATCGGCATCCCACTCCTCGGTGGTGGCGGCATGCCTGCGGTCGGCACGCGCCAGGCGCTCGACACCGCCCACCGTACTGGACGCCGCCAATTTGGAAGCGATGCGCGGATTGCGCGTGTTGAGCGATGCGTGACGGCAGACGTGACGGATCAGGTCGGTGGCGGCGAGCGTGTCCTCCGAGCGCCAGCGCTGCCCGTTCCAGACCAGCCACTTGCCCCAGCCGGCCACATAGCGCCAGTCCTTGTGATACCTGCGGGTGAAGGACAGTGCCAGTGCATCCTCCGTGCCCCAGACTGCCTCCTCCGGTCCGGCCGCGTTGGCGAGCGTGTCCGGGTCGTCATCGACCAAGTGCATTTGCATGCGCGGACCATGGGCGATGAAGCCGGCGACATCAAAGCCTTCCGAACGGGCGTCTGCTGCATCCCAGCCCTCGGGGGCGTCCTCCGGCGGGTAAAGGATGTGGCAGGTGCGAGCGCCGGCCATGAGGATCGCCTGCGAAGCACGGTCGGCGTACTCCCAGCCGGGCTTATCCTTGTCCGGCCAGATCAGCACGACCTTGCCTGCAAGCGGCGACCAGTCGGTTTTCTCAATCGGCGCATTGGCACCGTGCATGGCCGTGGTGGCGCAGATGCCGGTCTCGATCAAGGCCTGGGCAGATTTTTCGCCCTCGACCAGGACGACGGTGCCCACCGCCCGCATGCCTGGCTGGTTATACAGCGGCCGTGGCTCAGGCGGCGCCATCTTGCGGCGCTTGGCATCCCAGGGGCGGAACTCCTTCTTGCCACCTGGCGGGTCATAGCGATAGACGACGGCAATCAGCTTGCCCTCGCCGTCAAGGTAGTCCCATTTGGCGGTGGCTGGGCCCAGTTCATCGACGAGCACATCTTTTTTGGACTTGCGCGGTGTTACTGCTCCGCGTCCCATGAGATCGGTGCAGCGGGTAAGCACCGCCGGGAAATCACCACGGACATCGATGCCAAAGTAGCCACCGATCAGGTCGAAGATGTCGCCACCGGAGTCATCGGCGCGGTCAGTCCACAGACCCGCCTTCTCGCCAGTAAGTACCACTTCCAGGCTGTCGCCAGGGCTACCCAGGATGTCGCCGATCAGGAACTTGCCGCGCTTGACCTTGCCAGCGGGGAAGAGGCCCATCAGCACTGATTCGAGCCGACCGAGCAAATCTGCGCGGACCTCGTCTCGGTCAGATGGCTGGTGTGTGGACACCGGTTGCTGCGCTACGGGCGCATCGTCATTGAAGTCCAGACCTGGTGATCCGGCTGGATGGTAGATATGTTCTTCTTCTGTGTTCATCGATTTGCGTTCCAGCAACGCTCTGCCCAAGCGCAGAACTTGCATTCAAAGTGGGTAGACTCGGCAAATCTGCGTGGTAGCAGCTCGCCGGCTTCGGTGGCCTGGATGACCTTCACGGCCCGGTCGGACATGCGTTGGGCCAGCCCCGCATCGAAGGAGACCAACTCGGCGTAGATTTCCATCGTGTCGGCGTTGACCGCCGTGAAGAGCGCAGGATTCTGGTGCAGGGTCAGGTAGCTCTGGTAGACCGCGATCTGGGCGGCGTAGACGGGCTTAGCCACGGCCAGCTTGTGCTTTTGCAGCTCGCGCCAGGACTTGGCACCCAGGCACTTGTTTTCCCAGAGCGCAGGATAGGCAAAGCCCTCTGGCCCGCCCACCAGAACGCCATCGACGTGTCCACATAGACGGCCGTGGGCCACACTGAAACCGAACTGCCGGCCATCGGCATCCTCGGTTTTGAGGATGAAACCGGCCATGCGCAGCCAGCGGATGACCATGGCTTCGGTCTGATGCCCTCGCTCGAAGATGCGCAGTAACCTGCCCGAGAACCCCTTGCCGGGGTCCACTGGTGCCTGCGCATACTCGAACTGCAACTGCCGCTCGCACGACACGCCCAGGCGTGAGCCGCCCAGGTATTGACGTGGCGGTGTGGCATCACGCTCTTGCTCCAGTGCAAGGTCCATCAGCGCCTCGATCTGGCCGGAGAGACTGGCCGATGCGTTGAAGTCCAGCATCAAGGTGTCTCCCAAGGCAGATCGCTTTCCAGATCGGCGAAGGGGTCGTCGACCGTGGGCTTCAAGCCGCGCACCGGTGGGTACTTGGCTTCAGCATGATGGGCGACCATGGACTCGGTATAACGGGTGACGATCGCGTCAATCACCTGCAAGGCTTCCTTCTCGGAGTAAGCCCCCAACGGCTTGTCGAATCCGATGTCACCCGCCGCCTCGCCGAAGGCGCGCAGGCAGGAGCGCATGGCCGAGCGTTCGATGTCCGTGGCATCAATCATCTCGACCTCCTGGTTGAACCGTTGTGCATCGACCCAGTTGCCGTACATCCGATGAAAGACGTCTTGGCAATGGCGGCTGCAAAACACCCAGTCCAGCGGATAGCGTTTGGAATCCCCAATCGGGTGGCGATTGTCGGTGTGCCCCAGCCCGCGCGCCTGGCGCGAACACACCCAGCATTTGCCTCGCATGCATGTCGCCCTCCTCACTGAGCCCAAGAGGGCTTGCCGGTGGGCACCACAGGGCGCGCCTGTGGGGCGGGCTGCGCATAGGCAGGGGTGGGATGCGCCGGGGCGCCAGAGTGGCCACCACCGCCCCTGTGGCCGCCAACCGAGGCATGCATGCCGGCAATGGGTACGTAGTCCTTGTGGTCGGGCTCGATAGCGACCTTGACCACGTTGCGGTCATCGCCTTTGCCGTCCTTTTCGATATCGACGCGAGCCAGGAACTCGATGCCGTCCAGATCGGCAAAGCTGTTTATGCGGCGGGCAGCTGCCGCCTGGGGCGAGTTATCCTGGGGCTGGACGTTGCGCGCGCTGTTGAGCACCGCGCGGATGAAGCTGCGCCCCATCTGGCCCCAGGTTGGGCCCTTGGGCGAGTGCAGACCGACGTTGGACCACATCTTGCGTTTGGCAAATGGGCCATCGGTGACGACGAACTCGCAGGCGAGGTAGACCGCCCCAGTGTCAAACGACTGGGTGGCGTAGCCGCCGGTCCAGCCTTGGGTGTGATCGTCATGGCCACCGGGTTTGATGGTCATGCGCACAGGCACAGAAATGCCACGCGGGATCAGGTCAAAGCCCCCTTGCTGGGCTTCGGCATCGTTGAAGTCATTCCAGCTGGCAGGAGTCGTGGCGTGGTCATAGGTGTTCATGAGATGTCCTTTCAATTCGTGTGTTCGGTGTTGGGATAGGTTGCGGGGGTCTGGCCGAGGCACTTGGCAATGAGCCGACCCAGATGGGGTTCTTCGATGGGGTCGAGGCGGCCGCTGCGGTCTTTACTGGGGTAGCCAAAGCTGTTGTCCGCCCCCGTCACAAAGCCCCGGTAGGTCGAGCCGTCGTCGGCTTTGAGCACGGCCAGCGTCACCACCTCATCGAGCACGCCGGGCAGTTCCAGCGCGGTCTTGCTGCCTTCGAGCTGCAGCTGGTAGTAGCGGCGGTTGAAGTCGTCGGTCTTCTCTTCCAGGATCGCGACGTAGATGACGTGCTTGTCGCGCACGTGCTGCAGGTGCGTGAGCGCCGTGATCATTTCCTGACCCAGCAGGCCATACGCTCCCCGGTTGTCAGGCTTGCCAGTCTTCTCGCTGAAAGCCTGCGGCTGGGTTTTGCACCAGGCCAGGCACAGACGTGAGAGGACAGTCAGGCTGTCCACAAAGTAGGTGTCGTACTTAGCCAGTTGTGCGGGATCGCCGTAGGTGGCACAGACATGGTCGTAATGCGCCTTGGAGAAAGCCTGGTCGGCTGATGCGGTGGGCATGGGCCCGGCAAGGAAGACCACAAGGTCACGAAACTCCTGCCAGGTGCGCGGACGCACCGTGTCACCCGGCCAGTCCTTGACCGAGAGGTCGCCGGCTTCGAGATCCACGAACAGGGTGCTCTTGGGCGGCAGGGTTCGCAGCTGCGTGGTCTTGCCCACGCCTGGAAACCCCACCAGGCCAACCTTTGCGCTGTGCCGTTCTTTGAGCCGTTCTTCGGCGGAGATGATGGGCAACATCACTGTGCTCCTTTAAAGGCCGAGGGCTTGCGCAAGGTGAACTTGGCTGCCTTGGGCTTGACCGTGCGCGCGGCTATGAAGGGCTGGCGAAACACCTCGGGCCAGGCCTTGAAGCGGGATTCGCTCACGCTGTACTTGGCCGAGATGAACTCGGTCGGATCCTGGCCGGCCGCAACCATGCGGCTCCAGATGGCCTGCAGTGCTTTCTGATCCCAGGACACGTCCTTGCTGATCTCGACCGTGACGTCGAAGTCGCCATCGATGACGTGGGTGGTTCCAGTGTCCTTGTTGTCCGCAAGCAGCTGGGCCTTGGCCTGTTCGCCGTAGCGCATGTCCAGACCCGCCTGGATCATGTTGGACAGCGCCGCCAGTTCGGACTTGGCCACGGCCTCGAACCGCTTGAGGTCCGCCACATGGGGCAGCGGCAGGTCACGAATGACCGTGGCCGACAACTCCTTGAACGGCACGGGCAGTGAAATGCCACTGCGCTGAAAGGCAGCCTCGAGCGCCGAGGATTCGGAGGTGGTTGTGGTGAGCGTGCTCATGCGGCCACCGCCTTGCTGGTGCTGGCACGCATGCTGTCTTCCTCGAAAGCACGGATGTCTTCGAGGCGATAGCGGACCTGGCCGCGCAGTTTCAGAAAGATGGGGCCAATGCCCTCGGCACGCCACCGCTCGATGGTGGATTCACTGAGTTGCCAACGCTCTGCCAGCTGACTCTGTGAGATGTGTGTAACGGTTTCGGACGCTTGCACGTGAATCTCCTTGATGGTTGATGAGCCCTGGTTTCTGGCCACTTGAGAGCAGCGCTAACCAGTGCTGGCATTGCATCAATCGAGATTCCACAAACCGGTCCGCAGAGTCCGCAGAAACAGTCCACAAAGCTGCAGCGTGCGAATCGGCCTCATTCCTTGGGAGGTCAAGGACATATTGCAGATTGTCAGATATAGATATACACTTCTGACATCTGGAGTGATCCCATGAGCACGCTGAACGAGTCCATCCTGTCTGCCGCCGAGGCCCTGCCTGAGGGAGGCTTACTCTCGCCCAAGGAGTTTTTGCACTTGGCCAGCCGTGCGGCGGTGGATCAGACGTTCTCTCGGTTGGCCCGGGAGGGGCGCCTCCTGCGCGTTGGGCGAGGCGCCTACACACGTCCGGTCAACGGAAGATTTGGCGTACGCCCACCATCGACAGAGGCCATCATTGAAGCCATTGAATCGACCAGTGGCGAACTGGTTGTCAGCCATGGCGCTGCTGAGGCGAACGCACTGGGCTTGACCACCCAGGTCCCCGCCCGAGAGGTGTTTCTGACCTCAGGTCCGGCGCGCAAGCTGCAGTTGGGCAAACGACAGATCGAACTCAAACACGGCAACCGTTGGCAGCTGGCGTTGGGCAAGCGTCCTGCTGGCCGGGTCATTCGAGCTCTGTCGTGGCTTGGCCCTGAACAAGCCGGTACAGCTCTGAAATTCTTGTCCAATCGACTCTCGACCGAGGAGTGGCAAGCCATGCGCAGTGCACGCGCAAGCTTGCCGGGATGGATGGCTCAAGCCGTCAGCGAAGTGACCGAACATGGCTGAGTCTTGGTTCAAACTTGGCCGGAACGGCCAGAGTGAAGCCCTTGAGGTCGCTGCCAGCGCGCTGGGCAGGCCAGCTCACCTGCTGGAAAAAGACATCTGGGTTGTGTGGACCTTGGATGCCATCTATCAATCCTCGCTGAGCGAGGCTCTGACCTTTAAGGGGGGCACATCGCTGTCGAAGGCCTATAAGCTGATTGAACGGTTTTCCGAAGATATCGATCTCACCTATGACATTCGCGCGCTTGTCCCCGATCTGCTGCGCGAAGGCAACCCCATCCCGTTGACGGCGAGTCAAGAAAAAAAGATCAGCACAGCCGTTCGGGCGCGATTACCGCAATGGATCAGTAAAACCGTAGTTCCGATATTGCACGATGCGCTGCAGACGGCCGGAATCGACGCGCAGTTGGTCATCGGCGGCGAAGCTCAAGACAAATTGCTGTTGACCTATCCGGCCCTCAAGACAGGCACTGGTTACGCAGCTGCCAGCGTGCTGCTGGAATTTGGTGCACGCGCCACAGGCGAACCACATCAAACCCGGCCAATCAGTTGTGACATGGCCGACGTGATCAACGAGGTGGCGTTTCCGATCGCTGCTCCAAGGGTGATGAAGGCCGAGCGAACCTTCTGGGAGAAGGCCACGGCTGCGCATGTGTACTGCGCGCAAGGTCGTTTGCGCGGTGAACGGTATTCCCGTCATTGGTATGACATTGCGGCATTTGCAAATTCCCCGATCCTAGAACAGGCGGCAGAAGACCGCGTGCTGGCCAATCAGGTGGCCGAACACAAATCGATGTTCTTCGCAGAGAAAGACGCCGCCGGCAACAAGATCGACTACTTCAAAGCGACATCTGGTGCCTTGCAGCTGATTCCCGAAGGCGCGTCCCGCAAAGCTCTGGCAGATGACTACACCGCCATGCTGGAGGACGGGCTTTTGCCCATCGATGCCCCAAACTTCGATGTCTTGATGGAGGCGTGTGCAACCATCGAAAAACTGGTCAATCAACGCGCCTGAATCACGTCGTCATCAAGGCCCGCTTGGAGATCCACGCCAGGTCGTTCGCAGAAATCACCAATTCGTATTCCTTGTCGCCCGGGACGTACCGAATGAAAGTTTCGTAGACGAGCTTGTTGCGGTCGAATTGCTTGACTGGCCGGAAATTCCTGGCTGACGAGCCACAGGCATCGCGCAGTGCGCTACCGTCCATGCGGTGGTCAAAGTCGTCGATCAGCGCAAGCAGAATGTTGGCTTGCATCGCCTCCAACGGATACGCCACGCCGTCAATGTACGCATTGCGTTCGGAGCGTACATACCGCAGCGTCGTGCCCCGATCCGTCGCCGAATCATGAACTTGGTACATGGCGGCCGCCTCCATGACCCGATTGGCAAAGAACTCGAAGCGGTTTTGCGACACGCGCATCAGATCGGCCAGATGCACCACCTCGTACTGCGCCAGCGAAGAGCTGGCGGGCAGTGGCACCGGACTGCTGGTCAAGATGCGCGCACTGCGATCGGCGCGATGACCGCTCAAATGGATCAGCAGCTTTTGAGCCGTGGTGTCCCGGTTGAGGTGGCGCGCGAAATACCAGGTGACCGGCTTTCCTCGCCGCTCCTCGATCAGGCCAATGCGCCAGGCCAGGTCAGGCATCAGGGACTCGACCTGATGCCGATTCAGATCCAGGCCCATGGCCAGATGGCCGACCACACGCTCGGTGTTGACCACCGTGGTTTGGCGCACGCTGCGTGGCGCCTCGAAATCTTCACAGTCGCCGCCGCACAGCAGGAGCACCTTGTCGCCGGGCAGTTCACGCACCACACGGGCCATGTCATCCTGGCACTCAGGGCAATGCAACCAGTGGAGCGGCTCACCAAAACCCACCAGGTGCTCACGCCGAAGTTGCGCCAGGGCGTCCTGATTGCCCATGTCAGATAACAGCGGCCCTGAGATTTCCTTGACGTTACTCTCGAGCATCCGGCACAGCAAGGCCGTGGCCTCGATCTGCGTCTGGCTCATGCCGCTGCGCCAGACGACTCGACGATACCCAGGCTGCGCATCACGCACTGCGCCAGTTGCTGATTGCGGTGCGACAGGTTTTTGATGGTGGTCGAACCGCTGGCGTAGACGTCGAAACTGAAGTGGCCCTCGCGGCTGCTGTTCTGGTCACGCGTGTAGACCATGAGCGTGGCCCGGTCCATTTCGAATTCGCTGTCGAAAGAGTGCGCCACTTTCAGTTTGTCGCGGGCAACGCATATGGCGTCCTCACGATTGACTTCGGGGCTGGCTTCGATCTGGATGGCACTGCTGCGTTGGTCGGCTGGCGTGAACTTCGCCCGGCGCAGCCGAACCTTTTGTATGCCTTGGGTGGACCAGTCTTCCTTGGGCGCCAGCAGACCGTCGTTCAACACGCTGAGCTTGAACCGACTGGGCGTGATCGCCTCGGGTTTCAATTCGGTCTTGGCCAGGTGCTTGGCAAACAGGGTGAGGACGGCGGCGTGGTTTTTGGCACCACCCTTGACCACGGTTTCCACCACGCCCGATTTGGGGTGATAGACCAGTGCGTTTTCCAGGGCAACGCGGGTCGCGATGCGCTTGAAATCGTGTTTGCGAAACTGGGCAATGGCCGTGATCGGCCCTTCGACGTACAGCGTAAACTGGATGCTGCCATCGGTGCCGTAGCGGCTGACCTCGATGTACGAGCCAATGCCGCCGCCGGATTTCTGATACAGCGCTGCCACATCCCGCTTGAACGCCTCAAGGGAGTCCTGATCCAGATGCGGCACGAGGTCAGGAAGGATCCGGCTTGGCTTCCACGACCGGCCATGGGTCTTGGCCCGAAACGCCAGACGCAGTTCGATGTCCCGAAAGACCTGTTCGTGGTGGGCAAGCATCCACAACGCCTGCTCGCGTGGATCCATGCCGTGGAGATGTTCCAGGGCGGCGGCGTCCTGCGCCAGCGCCAGCGCAAACTCGCGGGCACCGGCCTCCGTGCCGGTGATGTGGGCGCGTCGCAGGTCTTCGTTCCACCGGAACAGGTTTTCCTCGAGTGCGACTTTTTCAGCCGTGGTCAATACGATATCTTCGAGCAGCCGGGACTGCAGGTTTTCGACGGCGTCGATGAGCGCATGGACCAACCTCGGTTCCGGCAACGTCCAGTCGATTGCCAGGTGCATGCCCAAGGGATGGGATTGCACAAAGTCTTGCAGGATGGTCGGCGCGATGTGTCGCAAGAAATGGCGAGGGTTGAAGATTTTCATTGGTGTCTCCGGAAATGTTTTTGGTCTTTGTTACGTGTATCTGCGCACCAGGCCCACCACCACTCCGAAGATCTCCAGCTTGCCGTTGGGACGTATGACGGGGTACTCTGGGTTAGCCGGCAGCAGGCAATAGCCTTCACTGTCACGGCCGAGGGTCTTAAGGGTGAATTGGTCGTCCACCACGGCGACCACCTGTTCACCCATTTGTGCATCTTGACGGCGCTCCACCACGGCAATGTCACCGCTGTGAATGCCTGCGTTGATCATGGAATCTCCCTTGACCCGGATGAGCACCGTCTGTCCCGGCTCTTGAATCAGGTAGCGGTCGATAGTCATCTGTTCAACGCCATCGTCCAAAGTGGTCACGGGCATGCCGGCCGGCACTGGCTCGTTGGCCACCACTCGTTCAAAAAACCGCTCAGTGGGCGCCCAATCTCCGTCGGGCGTGCGCTTCAATATGCCGATGGCATCCATGCGTTCGAGCACCTTCTTGACGGCTGATTTGGACGCATAGCCAAAGATTTCCATCAACCGGGCGTAGGACGGCAGTACTCGGTGCTGCGCGTAATAGCGCTGCAGGGTCGCCAGGTGTTCTCGATCGTTGAGGGCTTTCATGATGAATTCGATTATAGAGAACGTTCGTTCTCCACACAAATAGCTGTCAAACCATCAACATCGACAGACTGATCGAAAAAATCCGCGCCTTTTCCGCAGCCTTCCTCAGTCTTCATCGGCTCTCGCCAGCTACCTTCTGGCGCAAATGAACGTGGATTCCGAAAATTCATGCACCCAGTTTGATTCCTGATCAAAGACCAATGACAACACCGAACTTACCGGATCCCGACGAAATGAGAGCCGACGAACGCGCATCCGAAATTGTTACTATTTTGGCCACGGCGATCGCCCGCAGGTATGTGGCTAACAAGCCAGCAGAGAGTGCAGTTACCCTTGGCTTTGTGCCCGACCAGCGCGTTCATACAACCCCGTATCAACCGGAGTTGTCATGAACGACCAACAAACATCCGTCGCCGCGCAGATCGTCAATTTAGGCTGCCTGCCCATGTCCGAGCTTTGGGTAATGTGGGATCGCTACTTTCCACGGCGCCCGGATTACCCAAACCGAACGCACGTCGAGTCTCGTCTCGCCTACAAAATTCAGGAGGAGGCCTTTGGCGGCCTCGCACCAGAAACCAGAAAACGACTGGAAGCCATCGGCGCGAAGCACTCGAAGATCAAGCTACGCGCCAAGCCAAGGGAGTTTGATTTCGCGCCAGGCACAGTTTTAGTAAGGGAATGGGGAGAACGTGATCATCAGGTCAAGGTGAATGCGCACGGCCGGTTCGAATATGAAGGCAACACGTTCAAGAGCCTGACAGCCGTAGCGCGCCACATCACCGGCACCCACTGGTCTGGCCCCATGTTCTTTGGCTTGACCGGCAAAGGTGATCCGCGATGAACGTCGTCACTCAAAATTCCGGCACCAAGGCCCGCAAGCGCTGCGCCGTCTATTGCCGCGTATCTTCCGACGAGCGGCTTGGCCAAGAATTCAATTCCATCGATGCACAGCGGGAGGCCGGGCATGCCTACATTACCAGCCAGCGCGCCGAGGGCTGGATTCCAGTGGCAGATGACTACGATGATCCTGGCTACTCGGGCGGGAACACTGAACGTCCCGCTCTCAGACGCCTGATGGCCGACATCGATGCCGGCAAGGTGGATATTGTTGTCGTCTACAAGATTGATCGCCTGACACGCAGCCTTGCTGATTTCGCAAAAATGGTGGAGCTGTTTGATCGACGTAGCGTCAGCTTCAGTGCTGTCACGCAGCAGATCAACTCGGCCACCTCAATGGGACGGCTGATGCTCAACGTCCTGCTGTCATTTGCACAATTTGAACGTGAGGTCACCGGTGAACGGATCCGCGACAAGATTGCTGCCTCAAAACGCAAAGGCCTATGGATGGGGGGTGTGCCGCCCTTGGGCTATGACGTCGATAACCGCCAACTCGTTATCAATGAAGCTGAAGCAACCGTTGTGCGCCGGGTTTTCGCAGAGATGCTGACCAATGGCTCAACGACGCAGATAGCGGCTGCCATGACGGCAGAAGGGATCACGACCAAATCCTGGACAACCAGAGACGGCCACGCCCATGCAGGGTCACGTATGGACAAAAAATACCTGCACAAGCTGTTACGCAATCGCATTTATCTCGGCGAGATTTCGCATAAGGGGACTTGGTATCCCGGCGCGCACCAAGCCATTATTGATAACGAGACCTGGGAAAAGGTAGCGACCATCTTGGCGACAGACGCGCACACGCGTGCAGCAGAAACGAAAGCGAGGTCTCGCACCGATTCATTACTGCGCGGCATGCTCTATGCGCCGACTGGAGAACGGATGTATCCGACCTACACGAACAAGAAAGGACGTCTGTATCACTACTACGTGTCCAGGTCCGAAAGCCGTTTCGGCGCGCCGGGTAAGTTGTACGAACGCCTGCCTGCAGCGGAAATCGAGGCAGCAGTCGTTGCCCAGATTCGTACGGTGCTGACCAGCCCCGAATCGATTGCTTCAGTGGTCGGCCATATTCGGCGCAATGGTGCGCTGGTCGATGAAGCAACCATCGTTATGGCAATGAAACGACTCAACGAAGTCTGGGATCAATTGTTTCCTGTCGAGCGTCACCGTATCGCCAACCTGATGATCGAGCGCGTCGATCTTGTTCATGCCGGAGAAGTGCAAGGCATCAAAGTCCGGTGGCGGGAATTGGGCTGGGACGCCTTGATCGGCGAGTTTTCGCCGTCAGGGATTGGTGCCGAATTGCTGGAGGTGGACGCGTGATGAGTTCGTCAGACGTTTTCGTGCCTCTGAATTTCAAGCGCAAAAAGGGCAAGCTGCTCGTCGATGGTAAGGAATCATTCCCCGACGTCCGCATCGTAGAGGCAGTCGCGCGAGCCGTGCATTGGCACACACTATTGGATAGCGGCACATTTAAAAATGTCATCGACATCGCCCGGGTTGAAGAACTAAAGTCGACCACAGTGGGTAGGTTGCTTCGCCTGGCGCGCCTGGCGCCGGACATCATCGAGCAATTCTTGGCCGGAAGCCAACCACGGCAACTGACCTTGTTATGGCTAATGCGCAATGACATCCCCGCTCTCTGGTCTGAGCAACGCCAATTGCTTGAGCGCTTCAGGTAGGAGACATCGATGCCAAAGAAGACTTTGTGCAAGCAAATTGGCGATGCCAAAACCCAAGCTTTCCCCATGCCGGCTGGGGGTATTCGACTGGAAACTTTTGTGCCATGGAAGCTGGTGAAACGGACAGTAAAAAAGCAGGTGATCACGCCGCTGGATTCGCCTCAGAGTTTTTTGTCGGGGGTTAACCAAGAGCGAGAAGCCCAGGCGACCGCGAGGGACTCAGCACTGATGCGGGCCCTCGGTCTAGCTCATTACTGGCAACGCCTGTTGGATGAGCGGCGGTCTGAGTCGATGGCAGAGATTGCCGAAGCTGAGGGTGTGGATGTGACGCAGATACGCCGGGTCATGCGGCTGACGCTCCTGGCCCCGGATGTCGTGGAACAGCTGGTGTCCTCGCCCGACGCCGTGCTGGAGATGGTAATGCGCCGCCCTTGGCCCAACAGTTGGGAGGCCCAGAAACAGGTATTTCTCAGAAGTTTCCCAGTTTAAACTGGTGCTTTATGCCCGTCGATGGAGCCTAAGTCCGGTATCTATCGTTTTTGTGATCGCAGGGTACACCTGATCTGATTGCGCCAAGGCGAACGCTCGCGTTGACTTGCCAATATCGAATCGGTCCATACGTGCATTGCGATTTAGGTGGCAGATCTGGCGGGCGTGAAAAATAAAGGTTAGCGACTGACGGTCGCGTCACTCTACGAATTGCTTGACAAGGCCAATGCTGCGCCTTGCTTTGCAGTGGCGTAGTTCGAATTCAGGACAGGAGGCATCCACCATGATCTCACCCAGCATCTCCGCCTTCGGTGCAGCACCGTCGATGGTAGGTTACCTGTACCAGGTCCGGCTCGCCCTGCTGTGGGCAATCCGACGCAGCCGTACCAGCGACTTCGTTGTCAGCCTGGAGACACTGGACGACGTAAGTTTCGAAGGCGGCGGAGAACCGCTGGCAGTGTTGCAGGCCAAGCATTCGCTGAAGGCGACTGCGAACCTGACCGATCTGAGCGCCGAACTGTGGAAGACACTGCGCGTCTGGCTTGTCGGTCTGGCCAGCGGTGAAATTCCGCTTGGCACAGCGCGCTTCCTGATCACCACCGCTGCGACCGCGCCTGGGAGCGCATGTGCCGCCCTGGGTATTGAAGGCCGCGACGTGACTGAGGCCGCCAAGCGACTCAAGCATGCAGCGATCAGTTCCACCAACGGCGAGCTCAAGCCGGCTTTCGATGCCTACCTCGCACTGGAGGAGACTGAGCGCGAAGCCCTACTGGCACAGGTCTACGTGATCCCGTCGCAGCCCGACGCCGTCGAGATCGCAGAGCAGTTGCAATCTGAGCTCTACCATGTCTCGCTGAACCATCAGGCGCTGTCGGTGCAGATGCTCGAAGGCTGGTGGTTCAAGCGGGTGCTGAATGAATTGGTCCACCCGGAGGGCGGCATCCCTCGCGCCGAGATCGATGCGCAGATCTCGGACATCCAGGAATCGCTGAAACCCGACGCCTTGCCGATCGATGAAGACATCGATGCGCTGATGGTCGCGCTGGAGCAACTGCCGGAATTCGCTGATCGCCCCTTCTACAAACAGGTCGAACTCGTCAGCGGTAGCCAACGGCGCATCCGCAACGCGATCACCAGCTATCTGCAGGCCTTCCGGCAACGCTCTGCCTGGACACGCCACGACTTGCTCTTCGATGTCGACCTGGACAAGTACGACAAGCGCCTGCAGGCCGAATGGGAGCTGCAGTACGGCCAGATCTGCGACGAGCTCGGCCCGGACGCTACCGATGCGGCAATGGCACAGGCGGGGCGCGCCCTCCTGAAGTGGGCAGAAGACGCCCACATATTCATTCGCTCGGGTGTCAATGTCCCTTGGGTCTGCCGCGGTTCGCTACACATGCTCGCAGAGGACATGCGCGTGGGCTGGCATCCACAGTTCGAGACCCGGCTGAAAGCCGTCCTCGACTCGGCCGCGCAGGGGAAGAAGGCATGACGGCTTGGCAGGATCGCACCATCGAGCAGCGCAACCTGCTCAACCCCGCGTTCTGCGCCGTCGCGGTGTGGCATCTCGCGCGTGGCTACGCCACGGAGGCAACGACGCTCGGCACTGGCCAACAGGCGCTGCCGTTTGAGCTGGCCTTCGTGGGCGCGAGCCTGGTGCTGCGTGGCCAGACCCGGGAGCAATTACCTCGCACGATCACGAGTTCGCTGGCCGCCTGGGTGCACGATCACCCGCTGGAGCGTTCTGCCGTCGCCAAGGGCGTGGTCGTATTGCGGCAGATGGTCCGGGAGGCCTTACTGTTCGGCGCGCAGCACCAGTTGCTCGTGCTGGATGGCCGCCAGATCGCCGCCGGCGAATCGCAAGCCAAGAAAATCAAAACCTACCTGAGCGCATCGAGCAATGAGGTGAGGGACTGTATGCGCCAGACCGTGTTCGTCGGCCGTTGGCTATGCAAAGCGGGCGCGCCCCCAACCGTGTTGGCGCTAATGGGAGTTCAAGCATGATTCAGATTCGCGCCGTGGTGATTTACAGCCACGACGGACGCCACCGCGTGGTTCCCTTCGAACCAGGCCGCGTCAATATCATTTCTGGAGACTCTCGCACGGGCAAGTCAGCCATCCTGGGCATCATCGACTACTGCTTCGGAGCCAAGGAAATCGACGTGCCCGAAGGTAAGGTCCGCCGAAATGTTGCCTGGTTTGCATTGCTGTTGCAGACGCCGCGTGGTCAGGCCTTTGTGGCGCGACAACTGCCGATAGGAGACGGCAAGTCCAACGAGGCGGTTTATGTGCAGACCGACACGGAGATCGACATTCCCCCTGCCTCGGTGCTGCGCCAGACGACCAACCGAGAGGGGCTACGTTCGCTATTGGCCTCCTGGACAGGCTTGGCGGACTACCTGCATGAGCCGCCGCCTGGGCAAACGCGCGATGCGCTGGCCGCCACCATCAGCCATGCGCTCACCTTCTGCTTCCAATCGCAGAACGAGATCGCGCAGCGCAAGCACCTGTTCCATGGCTCCAGTGACCGATTTGTAGCGCAGGCAATCAAGGACACTCTGCCCTACTTCCTGGGCGCGGTAACCGACGACTACGTAGCCAATCAGCAGGAACTCAAACGCGTTCGTGCCGAGATGCGCCAGATCGACCGCCGGCTTGCGGAAGCCGCAGCAATCCGAGGCGATGGCGTTGGCCGCGCGGACACGCTGCTGGCCGAAGCCAAATCGGTCGGAATGAGCGAGCTCCCTGACAGCGCATCCTGGCAGGAAAAGCTCGACACGCTCCGCGAGATTCAGAACAGGCCGGTGCCTTCGGCAGCGGCAGAGGTCGACGCCGACGCTGAGTTCCGCAGGCTCTCCATTGTGCGCAGCGAACTCCTGCAGGAGCAACGCACCTTGCAGGCTACGCTTGAGCGTGCACGCAGCTTCGAAGGCAGTTCCAAAGGCTATTCGGCGGAAGCGCGAGAACACACAGCGCGCCTGCAAGCGGTGAGCGTCTTCGAGCATGACCAGCCAGGACATGCCTGTCCGTTGTGTCTTCAAGGGCTACCCGAAACTTCGCGGGTTCCGTCCATCGGCGACCTCCGGGCCGCCCAGGACTACATCGGCGAACGCATTGGCGCGATGGGTTCAGCTACCCCACGCATCGAGACCGCCATCCAGGATGTTGAGACCAAGCTCTCGGATGTGCGGCGCCGAATGGAAGACAACCGCGTCCTGCTGACCGCGGTCAAGCGGAGCAACCAGCGTCTACAACTGGCATCGGACATGGAAGCGCGACGCGCCATGGTGCTCGGCCGGATAAGCCTGTACATGGAAAACATCCCGCAAGTGCCGGATATCAGTGAGCAGCAGGAGCGACTGAGGGAACTGCGGCTGCAGGAGGAAATGCTCGACGAGGCGGTCAGTACCGAATCCATCCAAGCCAAGATGGAGTCCTGCTTGTCCAACGTCAACCAGCATCTGTGGAACTACGCCAAGCAGATCGACCTGGAGTATTCAGATACACCCTTGCGCCTGGACCCTCGCAACCTGACTATCGTGGCGGATACGCTGGAGCGGCCTGTGCCGATGCGCGAGATCGGCAGTGGCGAGAACCATGTCGGCTATCACATCGTGGCGCACCTAGCCCTGCACACATGGTTCGCGAGCCGTGGGCGGCCGGTGCCATCTTTCCTGCTGTTGGATCAGCTGTCGCAGGCGCACTTCTCGCCGGACGCGGTGCCAGGCGAGGGGGTGACTCAAGAGAAGATCGACACCGATCGCAAGGCCGTTAAGAGCCTCTTCGGTCTGATTTTTGATGTGGTCGCCAGCTTGGACGGCAAATTCCAGGTGATCATCACAGATCACCCGGACTTCAGCGATGACTCTCGATTCCAGGACGCGCTACGCGAGCGCTGGCGTGACGGGCTCAAGTTGGTACCCGAAGATTGGCCGCGTTCCACCTGAGCTCCTTCGTTCTGGCGTCAATGCCTCTGGGGGCGAATGACCGCCAACGGCGGGATCGGTCATTGGGCAGCTTAGACAGGACGAATGCAGTCAGTCTTGATCGAGTACTCATCCTGTCAACGCGGCAGACAGCTCGCCTCCATCGGTCAGGGGGATTACCAGATTAGGTGTGGCATTGCGGCGGTTCAATATCATCGCTTTGTTCTAGCTTGACCATCCAGGCATCAGCTTCATCGACGGTCACGTGCAAGCCATCAGCACGGAAGGCTTCCCAAGCTTTCAGCACATCGTGGCGGAACGCCTCCGGACCGACGATGGCGTTCGATTCGATATGCCAGTTTTCGATTTCGACATGGCGGTACGAGATCGGATTGGGGTCGGCATAGTCCGCCTCAGTGGCGAGAAAGCGCTCGACAAAGGCGTTGACGACGTCGATGGTCAAGTAGGGCGCATCGAGTATGGCATGCAGCCCAATGCCGAATCGGTAGTCATGATGTAGCGTCCAGCCTTCGTGGATATTGATCACCGCACTATCAGCGATGCGTGGAATTTGCTGCGCGACCCAATCGCGCCGTGACAGACCACCCAAAGCATCGAGGGGCTTTGCCTCGGTAAGTGTTGATGTCCACATGCCGGACACTGGATCTCTGACCGCCTGCTCGAGGAGACCGGGGCCGTCGTCAGGCGCCAGCACGTACGAGCGTTCGTACGCCAGTTCCCGAACCTGTTCCTTGTATGCATTGCGGGTGGTGTCTAGGACGCAGTTATAGAACACCGGTGGTTTGCAGCCAAGGAAGGTGCAGTCGATCCACCCATTCTTGCCGTGCAGGTAATCATGGGTGAAAAACAATCCGCCAAGAATGTCGGCGTGGCGAAGGATGTCGTTTTTGACAGAGATGAATGCGGCCTTGCGCTGACGCCGAGATTGCTCACCGAATGGAATGCGCTTCTTGTGACGATGCATGGCAATCAGGCCTTGAGGAGTGTCATGTCCGCGCCAATCGCCGGGCATCCTTGAGCAACAAGATCAGTTGCCGCTCTTGGAGTGGCGTCGGCTCAAAACCGAAGCGCCGATAAAACGCATCGGCCTCAGCATCGAGGGGGTGGGTCAACAGTGCGCGGATGCCAGCCTGGTCGGCAATGGCTACGGTGCGCGTTATGGCATCCTGCAGCAGGCTAAAACCCAGGCCACGCTTCTGGTAGTCCAGATCGACGGCCAATCTGGCCAATATGACCAGCGGGATGGGGTACTGCCCCATCCCACGGCGAATTCGCTCGGGCGCTTCCAGCGTGTCGATTTGCCCCACGGTCAAACTGTAGTAGGCAGCGACACGATCTTGGTCACAGGCCACAAAGGTTCGTGCAGAACCGCTGCCCTGTGCTTGGCGGGCATGGTGCAGCAGCCAGTCAGTCAGCGCAGGCTTGCCGCAATCAAATGCTTCCACCCGATGCGATGGGCCCAGTGGTTGCGGTGCCGCCAAATTCATTTGTTAGCCCAAACCGGTCGCCGTGAGAACAAATCAGCCAGGCCCGGGTTGTCAGATTCCGGGCGATCGAGCATCTCCAGCAGTGCCTGGTACTGGCTGCCGGAAACCATGAACAAACGCTGGTCGAGCAAGGTCTGCTCGGCTGCCTGGTAAGCGGCGTCAAGAATGAAATCAGTCAGCGATTTGTGGGCCACTTCTGCAGCCCGGCGTAACACCGCCTCCTGCTCGGGCGTTGCGCGCAGGCCGAGACGGGCGGAGCGGGTGCTGGCGATAGCGGTGGGCATGGCGGAACTCCGTTGGGTGTACGATGGGCACAATGTTAGTACAAATGACGCCATTCAGTCTAGTGCAGATTCAGCTGCTCCCCCGTTCTTTGAGAAGCTGTATCCAGATGGTGCCAAGATCCAAATCAATATGGATGCACTGGCGGGGTTGATCACTGAGACCGGGAAGGCGGGAGAGGATGCTGGCGATCCTTGAAGAGTGGATTGAAAATCCCGCTCATGGCCGTTCTACGTGACGGTTTTTCATATTTCAAATCTCCAATGGAGAGCGCTCACCGACTCAAACCATACCCGCCTAAGTTGTTGATTTTGCTTGGGACAGCCTCGCGAACGCTCTCGAGGCCGAGATGAAAAAACAGAGAACGGAGAGGCATTCGGAGGGCAAATGCCCGGTTTGGGAGAAGTGGCGCTCGCGAGGTCAATCTCGGAATCCGCACAAACAGTGGCGTTGCGGGCGGATACGAAAAAGCCCGGAGCGAGTCCGGGCTTTAATGTGTGGTGGCCTGGGACGGAATCGAACCATCGACACGCGGATTTTCAATCCGCTGCTC
>VFQS010001107.1_pt1 | contig 25963 bp, 22 predicted proteins | sample 3512361 | NCBI WGS metagenome assembly VFQS01 (sample SAMN10412375, study PRJNA504923) | tailings metagenome | isolation source: Relicate 1 Philex TSF3 active mining | place: Philippines
TTGGGCAGGAAGTCGACGACGTATTCGGCGCCGCGATAGAGCTCCGTGTGGCCCTTCTGGCGCCCGAAGCCCTTGGCCTCCGTCACCGTGATGCCCTGAAGGCCGACTTCCTGCAGCGCCTCCTTCACCTCGTCGAGCTTGAAGGGCTTTATGATCGCCTCGATCTTTTTCATGTTCGCCGATAGCCTCACGCGTTGATAGCGCCTTGCTTGCACGTCGCGTGCCAAGTCGTGGCGCCCCTGAAATCAAGGGTTTGGCGGGGTGGCTAAATTTTGTGCGGCAGGGTGTGGTGAAAAATAAGGCAATCATGCACAAAATGCGGGCAGTCACCGCTCACGGCGCAGGGAGAGAAAGAGTTCCCGCAGGTCCTTCTGGCGGAGTTCGTCCATCTTTTCGTGCAAGGCCATGATTTCGATCTCGGCCTTGAGGTTCACCTCATAGTCGTGGCTGGCCTGCAGCCGGTCCTTCGCGGCCTGGCGGTTCTGCGACATCATGATGATCGGCGCCTGGATGGCGGCCACCAGCGACAGGAACAGGTTGAGCAGGATGAAGGGGTAGGGGTCGAAGGGCTCGCTCCCGGCGCGCATCAGGAGCACCGTGTTCGCCACGACCCACAGCACGATCGCGCCCATGAAGATCATGATGAAGGTCCAGGACCCGCCGAAGGACGCGATCCGGTCCGCCAGCCTTTCCCCGAAACTGCGGCCCGCCTCGAAGCTGGTGCTGACGTCGCGGGAGACGGCGAGGCGGTTTGCCACCCGTTCGATCACATGCCGTTCGCGCGCGGGCAGGTCGTCATAACCGATTTCGAGGATGCGCCTGGCGAGCATCTTCACGGCATCGGGCGGTGCGTGATTGTTCATGGACGACTCTCCGGTCCTTTGGTCTGGACCGGAGATTCCGCCTTCATCTGGCATGGTGCAAGTCCTGGGTGAGCGAGCCCGGTCAGGCCCGGCCGTTGGTCAGGCGCTCGCGGTGCTCCTCGGGGATTTCGGAGTCGAACGCAATCCTGTGTGCTTGGTTCCGCACCGGGCCCTGATGGGGTAGCCTTGCCGCATGACTCACGAATTGTTGACCCCTGACGAAATGTACCGCGCGGATGCGCTGGCCGCGGCGGCCGGTGTTCCCTCCCTCGTCCTGATGGAAAATGCCGGGCGGGCGGTGGCCGGGGAGATCGCCCGGCGCTTCGGCGCAAGGCCCACGCTCATCCTTTGCGGGCCGGGCAACAATGGGGGCGACGGCTTCGTGGTGGCGCGCATCCTGAAGCGCTGGGGATGGCCGGTGAGGCTGGCGCTGCTGGGTGAACGGCAGGCCCTGAGGGGCGACGCCGCCGCCATGGCAGACCGCTGGGACGGGCCGGTGGAGCAGGGCGTGGTCATCGGGACTGCGCGCCTCATCGTCGATGCGCTGTTCGGCGCGGGGCTCTCGAAGGATTTTCCGGCGGAGATCGCCGCCGCCATCAACCTCGCGGGGGTTCCGGTCGTGGCGGTGGACGTGCCCTCGGGCCTCGACGGGCTGACGGGCCGCCCGCGCGGGGCGAGCGTGCAGGCGGACGTGACGGTGACCTTCTTCCGCCGGAAGCCCGGCCATGTGCTGATGCCGGGGCGGGAACTGTGCGGCGAGGTGGCGGTGGCCGATATCGGCATTCCCGAAGCGGTCTTGCAGGAGATCCGCCCAAGCGCCTGGACCAACGAGGATATCAGGCGCCCGCGGCCGGCGACCGCGGGCCACAAATATGGCCGCGGCCATGCGGTGGTGGTCTCGGGCGGGCCGCTCAACACGGGTGCATCCCGGCTGGCGGCGCAGGCCGCGCTGCGGAGCGGGGCGGGGCTGGTGACGCTCTCGGGCGGGCGCGAGGCGCTTGCCGTTCACGCCGCGCATGTGACCGCCGTGATGCTGTCCGACGCCGATCTGGCAACCCTTCTCTCCGACCGCCGCAAGAACGCGGTGTGCATCGGGCCCGCCGCCGGGGTGGGCGAGGAGACCCGCAACCAGGTGGACGCCGCGCTGATGAGCGGGGCCGCCGCCGTGCTCGACGCCGATGCGCTGACGTCCTTCGCCGACGATGAGGAGCGCGGACGCCTGTTCCGCCTCGTGGGAATGGTGCCGGGCCGGCCCGTGGTGATGACCCCGCACGCAGGCGAATTCGCCCGGCTTTTCAGTGGCCTCGGTGAGGAAACGGGCTCGCGGCTGGAACGCGCCCGGAAGGCCGCCGCGCTGTCGGGCGCGGTGGTGGTGCTAAAGGGGGCCGACACGGTGATCGCCGCTCCGGACGGCCGGGCGCGGGTCAACGTCAATGCGCCGCCCACGCTGGCGACCGCCGGATCGGGCGACGTGCTGGCGGGCATGGTGACCGGCCTCCTCGCCCAGGGGCTCGACGGTTTCGAGGCCGCATGCGCCGCCGTCTGGCTCCACGGCGATGCGGCGGCCCGCCACGGCGGCCGCGGCCTCACCGCCGAGACGCTTCTCGCCCTGCTATGAACAGGCCGCTTCCGCTGCTCCTCGTCACGGGGCTGGCCTTCGGCTGCAATTTTCCCTTCGGCAAGCTCGCGGCGGAGGCCGGGATCAACCCCGCCCTGTGGGCGGCGGTGATCTGCCTCGGGGCGGGGCTTGCGGTGCTCGCCGCCGCCACGCTGTTCGAACGCTCGGCCCCCGCGCCCGGCATCTTCCGCTACGCGGCGGTCTCGAGCGTCATCTCCAACGTGGTTCCGCTGCTCATCACCTTCGCGGCGATCCCGCATATCGGCAGCGGCATCGCGGCCATCCTGGTGGCGACCTCGCCGGTGACCACGGCCCTCCTGTCGATGGTGCTCAAGGTCAGGCCCCCCAATGCGCTGGGGCTGGCGGGGATCGCGGTGGGGCTCATCGGGGCGGTGACCATCATCGCCGCACGTCATCAGGGCTTCGGGGCAGCCGAGTCGCGCTGGCTGTTCCTGGCGGCGCTGATCCCGGTCTTCCTCGGCTGCGGCAATGTCTATCGCTCGCTGGCTTGGCCGCGCGGCGCGGGGCCGATGCAGCTCGGCGCCACGATCAACCTCGCCGCGGTGGGGCCGCTCGTGCTCATCGCCGCGCTGTGGGGCGGGATCGACCTCGGGCCACTGGCGCGGGTGCCCTGGCTGGTCGCGGCGCAGCTTGGCGCCTCCACGGTCATGTATCTCACCTTCTTCCGCCTCCAGGCGGTGGGAGGGCCAACCTACCTCTCCCAGATCGGGTATGTGGCGGCCGCGATCGGCGTCGGCATCGGCGTCGCCTTTCTCGGCGAGCGCTACCCGCCCATGGTCTGGGCGGGAATCGCCGTGGTCGCCTGCGGCATCGCGCTCACGACCTTCGCGCAGCTGCGCCGTTAGCGCCCGTTCCGGCCTCGCACCATGCCCTAGTAGCGTTCCTCGTCCTCGCGCGCGGTTTTGCCCGGGCGGGGCATGAAGATGCTCGTGAAGGCGTTGCCATAGGCCTCCGGCGCCCGGGCGAGGGCCCGGAACGTGCTGGCCGTGGCGGAGCCCGTGAGGCGGAGCAGCGCGCCGGCCCCCTCCAGAAGGCGGAGGGCGCCCGTGACGAGGGTGGCGGAACGCTGGGATATCTGCTGCAGGCCGAGATCAGTCATCGTGTCGCTCCTTCCCATGAGGTGGAGGGGGGAGAGTGCAGCCTTCGGCCGTCCATGTCCTTGGGGGCGGCCTGAACCAGCCTGAAGTCTCGTGAGCCACAGCTTGGCCCAAGCTGAATGCAACCTTTTCCACCTTGCGGGGAATTCAGCCGCCCGGCGAACCGCGGGAGCGGGCTCCGGCCTTTCAAAACGCTTGCGTTTTCTTTACTGGCATCCCGAAAACCCCTCTGCTATAGACCGCGCCCATTGCAACGGCCCGGGCCTTTCGCTCGTGCGCGGGCGTGGTGAAATTGGCAGACACGCTGGATTTAGGTTCCAGTGGGGAAACCCGTGGGGGTTCAAGTCCCTCCGCCCGCACCATGCACGAGCCGAATCCATCCCGCGCCACAGGCCCATTGATTTAGACGGAAGCAGGAACGATGCAGGTTACCGAGACGCTCAGCGCTGGCCTCAAGCGCGAATACAAGGTGGTGGTCAACCAGGCCGAACTCGACCAGGAACTGAACGCCAAGCTCGCGGACCTCTCGAAGCGCGCCAACATCAAGGGCTTCCGCCCCGGCAAGGTGCCGGTGCACCACCTGAAGCGCATCTATGGCAAGTCGGCCATGGCCGAGGTCGTGCAGAACACCATCGACGCCAAGTCGAAGGCGCTGCTCGAGGAGAAGAAGCTGAAGCCCGCCTACCAGCCGGAAGTGAAGCTTCCCGAGGATGCGGCCGAAGTGAACGCCATCATGGACGGCAAGGGCGACCTGTCCTTCTCCGTCTCGCTCGAGATCATCCCGGACTTCGAGGTGAAGGACCATTCGGGCCTGGAACTCACCCGTCATGTCGTCGAGGTCGCCGAAGACCAGATCCAGGAGACGCTGACCCGCATCGCCTCCCAGTCCAAGAACTTCGAGGACAAGGAAGGTGCTGCCGAGAAGGGTGACCGCGTGACGATCAACTTCGTCGGCACCATCGACGGCACCGCCTTCGAGGGCGGCACGGCGGATGACGTTGCGCTCGAACTCGGCTCCGGCCAGTTCATCCCCGGCTTCGAGGACCAGCTCGTCGGTGCCAAGGCGGGCGACGACGTCACCGTGAAGGTGACCTTCCCCGCCGACTATGGCGTGGCCGAACTCGCCGGCAAGGATGCCGAATTCGCCACCAAGGTGACGAAGGTCGAGGGTGCGAAGGAAGCCGCCATCGACGACGACTTCGCCAAGAAGATGGGCTTCGAGGATCTCGCCAAGCTCAAGGACATGGTCAAGGAGCGCATGGGCGCCGAATTCGCCCAGATGACGGCGATGAAGCTGAAGCGTGACGTGCTCGACGCGCTCGACAAGGAATATGCCTTCGAGCTGCCCGAGAAGCTGGTGGACGCCGAGTTCAACGGCATCTGGAACGCGCTGCAGGGCGAGATGGCCCGTTCGGGCAAGTCCTTCGCCGACGAGAACACGACGGAAGAGGATGCGCGCAAGGAATACCGCGCCATCGCCGAGCGCCGCGTGCGTCTTGGTCTCGTGCTCGGCACGATGGGCGAGAAGGAGAACGTGCAGGTGACGGAGCAGGAGCTGCAGAACGCGCTCATGAACCGCATGCGCCAGTTCCCCGGCCAGGAGAAGATGGTCATCGACTATTACCGCAAGAACCCCGGCGCCATGATGGAACTGCGCGGCCCCATCTTCGAGCAGAAGGTGGTGGACGGCATCGTCGCCAAGGCCAAGGTTTCGGACAAGACCGTGAGCAAGGAAGAGCTCCAGGCCATGGTTCAGGACGAGGAAGACCAGGCGGCCGCCTGATCCTTCACGGCAGAGTGAGTTTGAAGCGGCCGGGCCTTCGGGGTCCGGCCGTTTTCGTGTCGAGGCGTTCCGTCCGGGCCAAGGGCCTTCGGGCGCATGGCCGAGAAACTTTTTGCCCGTGCCGGGATTTGGTGTGTGCGATGGTTCACTTTGCGCCGGCACCCGCCGTCCTTGCAATTCCGGACGGGCCGACAACCTGCGATTAACGCTTTGGGGGAAGCCTCTTCCATCCTCCCGCAGGGTCTCCTATCTAGTAGATCAACCGTAATCCGATTCATTTTGAAGGTCATTCATGCGCGATCCCGTCGAATTCCTCACCACCGGTGCCTTCTGGCCGTCCGTCATCCAGCAGGAAAGCCGTGGCGAGCGCGTCTATGACTTGCCGTCACGCCTGCTGCGCGAGCGCATCATCTTCATCACGGGGCCGATCGACGACAATGTCGCAGCCTCGATCTGCATGCAGTTGCTGTTCCTCGAGGCGGAGAACCCGAAGAAGGAAATCTCCATGTATATCAACAGCCCGGGTGGTGTGGTCACCTCCGGCCTGTCGATCTACGATACGATGCAGTTCATCCGCTGCCCCGTTTCCACCACAGTCATGGGGCAAGCAGCGTCCATGGGCTCCCTCCTGCTGACCGCGGGTGAGAAGGGCCTGAGGTTCGCGCTTCCGAACTCCCGCATCATGGTTCACCAGCCCTCGGGCGGTTACCAGGGCCAGGTCACCGACATCCTGATCCACGCCCGCGAAGTGGAAAGCCTGAAGCGCCGGCTCAATGAAATCTACGTCCATCACACCGGCCGCGACTACAAGACCATCGAGGAGGCCCTCGAGCGCGACAACTTCTTCACCTCCGAGGCAGCCCTCGCATTCGGCCTGATCGACAAGGTCATCGAGAAGCGGCCCATGCCGGCAGAGGCGAAGTGAGGACAGGCCGTTTCCACCGGGCATTGCGCCGGTGGAATGTCGGGGCAATCAATCCTTGATTAACCCCGCCCGGCCATGCTGAATTGGAAGGCTAGAATCCGGTTCGTCCGGATCGGCAAGGGCGGAACTGCGGCAATGGTGGTGACGTCTCGTTAAAGACTGCATGCGTGGCATGCAGCATTCGTCCGAGGAGAGCTTATGAGTAAGGCAACGGGGAGCGACAGCAAGAATACCTTGTACTGCTCCTTCTGCGGCAAGAGCCAGCACGAGGTCCGCAAGCTGATTGCGGGCCCGACCGTGTTCATCTGTGATGAATGCGTGGAACTCTGCATGGACATCATCCGCGAGGAGAACAAGACCTCGCTGGCGAAATCCAAGGACGGTGTGCCCACCCCGCACGAGATCCGCAAGGTGCTGGACGACTACGTCATCGGCCAGGAGCATGCCAAGAAGGTGCTCTCGGTGGCCGTGCACAACCATTACAAGCGCCTGAACCACGCGCAGAAGAACAACGACGTGGAACTGGCGAAGTCGAACATCCTGCTGGTCGGCCCCACGGGCTCCGGCAAGACGCTGCTGGCCCAGACGCTGGCGCGCATCCTGGATGTTCCCTTCACCATGGCGGACGCCACGACCCTCACCGAGGCCGGCTATGTCGGCGAGGACGTCGAGAACATCATCCTGAAGCTTCTGCAGGCGGCCGACTACAACGTCGAGCGCGCCCAGCGCGGCATCGTCTACATCGACGAGGTCGACAAGATCAGCCGCAAGTCCGACAACCCGTCCATCACGCGCGACGTGTCGGGCGAGGGCGTGCAGCAGGCGCTGCTGAAGATCATGGAAGGCACGGTTGCTTCCGTTCCGCCGCAGGGCGGCCGCAAGCATCCGCAGCAGGAATTCCTGCAGGTGGACACGACCAACATCCTGTTCATCTGCGGCGGCGCCTTCGCCGGACTCGAGCGCATCATCAACCAGCGCTCCAAGGGTTCGGGCCTGGGCTTCGGCGCGGAGATCCGGTCCAATGAAGACCGCCGCACGGGTGCCGTGCTGCGCGAACTGGAGCCGGAGGATCTCCTCAAGTTCGGCCTCATCCCCGAATTCGTCGGCCGCCTGCCGGTGGTTGCGACCCTCGAGGACCTGGACGAGCCGGCGCTCATGCAGATCCTGGTCGAGCCCAAGAACGCCATCGTCAAGCAGTACCAGCGGCTGTTCGAGATGGAAGGCGTGAAGCTGACCTTCCCGGACGAGGCGCTGCACGCCATCGCGCGCCGCGCCATCGAGCGCAAGACGGGTGCGCGCGGGCTGCGCTCCATCATGGAGTCGATCCTGCTCGAGACCATGTTCGACCTTCCCGCGATGAGTGGCGTGGAGGAGGTGGTGATCTCCAAGGAAGTGGTCGAGGGCACCGCCAAGCCGCTGCTGATCTATGCCGACAAGCAGGGCGGCAAGGCCACGGTCTCCGCCTGAGGAAACCCTGGATCGCGAATTCGGAATGGCCGGGCCGTGACCCGGCCATTTCCATGTCGGGCTCCGGCGGGCACATTGAAAAACCACCCTCCACCCTCCACATCTCTTCTCGACACTGAGGCTGCGCTTCGAGGGGTTTTGTGCGTAAGATGCACGTGATTCATTGATTTGCGGCTTGAAGGCCTGAAAACCCGGGCGCCCTTGTTTGGTGGCATTCTTGCGCCAGACTGCGAGGCGGCCCATGAAAGGAAGTAGAATGAGCACGACCGCCACTCCTGCAGGCAGCCTGGAAACCATCCCTGTCCTGCCGCTCCGCGACATCGTCGTCTTCCCGCACATGATCGTTCCGCTCTTCGTGGGCCGCGAGAAGTCCATCAAGGCGCTGGAAGAGGTGATGCGCGAAGACAAGCGCATCCTGCTCGTGGCCCAGAAGAACCCCGGCGACGATGATCCGGCGTCCGACGCCGTCTATGAGGTGGGCACGCTGGCGCAGGTGCTGCAGCTCCTCAAGCTGCCGGACGGCACGGTGAAGGTCCTCGTCGAGGGCTCCGACCGCGCGCGCGTGCACGGCTTCTCCTCCCGCACGGATTTCTTCGAGGCGGAAGTCGAGGTGCTGGCCTCCGACTTCGGCGCGGAAGCCGAGACCGAGGCGCTGGCCCGCACCGCCGTCACCCAGTTCGACAGCTATGTGAAGCTGAACAAGAAGGTGCCGCAGGAGGTGCTTGCCTCCGTCGCGCAGATCACCGACCATTCGAAGCTTGCCGACACCATCGCCGCCCATCTCGCGATCAAGATCGCCGAGAAGCAGGAGCTTCTGGAGATGGTCTCCGTGCCGCAGCGGCTGGAGAAGGTCTATGCGCTGATGGAAGGCGAGATCTCCGTTCTCCAGGTCGAGAAGCGCATCCGCTCGCGCGTCAAGCGCCAGATGGAGAAGACCCAGCGCGAGTACTATCTGAATGAGCAGATGAAGGCCATTCAGAAGGAACTCGGCGACGGCGACGAGAAGAACGAGATCGACGAGCTCGAACAGCGCATCAAGAAGACCAAGCTTTCCAAGGAAGCCAAGGAGCGCGCCGACGCGGAGATCAAGAAGCTCCGCCAGATGAGCCCGATGTCCGCGGAAGCCACCGTCGTGCGCAACTACCTCGACTGGCTGCTCGGCATTCCGTGGGGCCAGAAGAGCAAGGTCAAGCACGACCTCGGTTTCGCCGAGGACGTTCTCGACGCCGATCACTTCGGCCTCGACAAGGTCAAGGAGCGCATCCTCGAATATCTCGCGGTGCAGACCCGCACCAACAAGCTGCGCGGGCCCATCCTGTGCCTCGTCGGCCCGCCCGGCGTCGGCAAGACCTCGCTCGGCAAGTCGATCGCCAAGGCCACGGGCCGCGAATTCATCCGCATGTCGCTGGGCGGCGTGCGTGACGAAGCCGAAATCCGCGGTCACCGCCGCACCTACATCGGCTCGATGCCCGGCAAGGTCATTCAGTCGATGAAGAAGGCGAAGAAGTCCAACCCGCTCTTCCTGCTGGACGAGATCGACAAGATGGGCATGGACTTCCGCGGCGACCCGTCGGCAGCGCTGCTCGAGGTGCTCGATCCCGAGCAGAACTCGAGCTTCATGGACCACTATCTCGAGGTCGAGTACGACCTCTCGAACGTGATGTTCGTGACGACGTCGAACACGCTCAACATCCCGCCGGCCCTTCTGGACCGCATGGAGATCATCCGGATCGCGGGCTACACTGAGGAAGAGAAGCTCGAAATCTCGAAGCGCCACCTGATCCCGAAGGCGATGGAGCACCATGGCCTGCAGCCGAAGGAGTTCGAGGTGACGGAGGAAGCCCTTTATGAGGTGATCCGCCGCTACACCCGCGAAGCCGGCGTGCGCAACCTGGAGCGTGAGATGAATTCGCTGGCCCGCAAGGCGGTGAAGGAACTCATGACGACCAAGTCCAAGAAGAAGATCAAGGTGACGCCGGAGGTGGTGCACCAGTACCTGGGCGTGCCGAAGTTCCGCCACGGCGAGGCGGAGCGCGAGGACCAGGTCGGCGTGGTGACTGGCCTTGCCTGGACCGAAGTCGGCGGCGAGATCCTGACGATCGAAGCGCTGATGATGCCCGGCAAGGGCAAGATGACGGTGACCGGCAACCTGCGCGACGTGATGAAGGAGTCGATCTCGGCTGCTTCCTCCTATGTCCGCTCGCGGGCCACGACCATCGGCGTCAAGCCGCCGGTGTTCGACAAGCGCGACATCCACGTGCACGTGCCCGAGGGTGCGACGCCCAAGGACGGTCCGTCCGCCGGCATCGCCATGGTGACCGCCATCGTCTCCGTGATGACGGGCATCCCGGTCAAGAAGGACGTGGCCATGACGGGCGAGATCACGCTCCGCGGCCGCGTGCTGCCGATCGGCGGCCTGAAGGAGAAGCTGCTTGCGGCCCTCCGGGCCGGGATCAAGAAGGTGATGATCCCGGAAGAGAACGTGAAGGATCTGACCGAGATCCCCGAGAACGTGAAGTCTGGCCTCGAGATCATCCCCGTCTCCCGCATGGACGAGGTGCTGCGCCACGCGCTGGTGCGCATGCCCGAGCCCATCGAGTGGGACGAGGAGGCGGAGGAGGCGGCCGCCGCCGCCCGCGCCGCTGCGGGCAAGGCGGGCGAAAGCCCGGCCCGCGCCCACTGATCCTGAAGCCGCTGCAAGTTGAAAGGGCCGCCCGCCGGGCGGCCCTTTTTGCTGGGGTGCCGGTCCCGCCAGCCATTTGCCTGCTCACTTCGGGATGTCGGAGCCCTCCAGCAGCCCCTTGATCGCGCAACCGAATCGCTGCCTGTTAGCATCTGCGTAATGCGTATCTGGCACAGCAACGGCAGCGGGAGATGGGGATCGCAGCGAGATAGTTTTCAGGGACTACTCAAATCACATCGGCCCCGTGCGCCTCAGAATTCGCACGGGGCATTTTTTGCCGTCTTGATTGTCCGGCCCCCCGGCGCTAAGGCAAGCCAGAGCGGGCGATTAGCTCAGTTGGTAGAGCGCTTCGTTTACACCGAAGATGTCGGGAGTTCGAGTCTCTCATCGCCCACCAGATTCGTCTCTGATTTCCAGTTGGCGTTCCGCACGGCGTTCAGAGAACCACCACTCCCGAATGCTTCGCCTTGTTTTCCGGCTCGACGTGGATCGTGATGATCGCGTCAGGCACCTTGGTCTTGAGGGCAAGCTCGATCCGGTCGCATATGGCGTGAGCATCGGTCACGGTGGTGTCGCCCGGCACGACGAGATGAAAGTCGATGAAGGTGACTTTTCCGGCATGACGGGTGCGGAGGTCATGCGCTTCCCGCGCACCCTTTGCTTCATCCGAGATGACGTCCCGTATGGTCTTCAGCACATGCTCCGGAACCGCCTCGTCCATGAGGCCGCTGAGCGAACTCTTCATGACCTGCCAGCCTGACCACAGGATGTTGAGCGCCACGATGCACGCGAGCAGCGGATCGAGCACGGGCCAGCCGGTTTCGATGGCCGCCAGCACACCAAAGGTGACGCCGATGGAGGACACCACGTCGGAGAGCAGGTGACGCCCATCAGCCACGAGGGCGGGCGAGCGGTGGCGGCGGCCCTGCGTGAGGAGCACCCAGCACCACACGCCGTTGATGGCGCTGGCGAGGCCATTCACGAGAAGGCCCTGCAGGGGCGCATCGAGCACGCGCGGGGCCATGAGACCCTTGTATGCCTCATTGATGATGAGAAGGGCGGCGACGATGATCATCACCCCCTCGAGGACGGCGCTGAAGAACTCAGCCTTGTGATGCCCATAGGGGTGCTTGGCGTCAGCCGGTCTTGCCGCGATGCGGATCGCCACGACGGCGGCAATCGCCGTTGCCACATTGACCGTGCTTTCCAGGGCATCCGAGAGGAGCGCAATCGAGCCCGTCATCCACCAGGCGAGCGCCTTCAGGCCGAGAACGGCGACACCCACGACAATGCTGCCGATCGCAATCTTGAGTGTCCGGTCCATGGAGTGCTCTCGTTGCCTGGGCGGGGTTTACGTCCGGGCCCAGCGGGATGCAACCCAAAGCGGAGACTTTGCGGGGCATGGCAGCTGTTCGGAGGACACGGCGTGCACTCCGCATTGGCTCATTGCGCGAGCTGCCTGTAGCGGCCCTGCTGGTAGGTCAGGGGGTCGTCGGCCGAGGTCTGAACCGCCATGACCCGGCCAAGAAATATGGTGTGGGTGCCGGAGACGAGCGTATCCGACACCCGGCAGCCGAAGGCATTCGCGTCTTTGAGCACCAGCCAGTCCCCCCCTTCCTGCCGGCAATCGATGCCCTCGAAACGATCGCTGACCGCCGCGTCATGACTGCCGGAAAAACGTTCGGCCACATGCGTGTGCCGGACGGAGAGGATGTTGAGGCAGAAGCAACGGTTGGCCTCGACGGCCGCGGCGATGCGGCTTTCCGAGCGCAGGCAGACGAGCAGCTGCGGCGGATCGGCCGACACCGACGAGAAGGCGCTGACCGTCGCGCCCTGCCGGCCCGCCGGCCCCATGGTGGTCACGACGGCCACGCTGCTCGCCACCTGGCGCATGCCCTTGATGAACAGCTCCCGCGAGGCGGATTGGAAGAGGGGCGGGTTGCTGTCCATGAGGTCTCCTGCCGCGGTGACGCTCAGCGTCCGAGCCGCGCCGGATTTTCGATGTCGGCGCCGATGTCCGCCAGGTCCCGGTAGCGGTCGCCGATGCGGTGATGCGGCCGGCCGCCGGTGGCGCCGCCGAAAGCCGCGATCAGTTCGTCGTCCGCCGGCGCGTCGGCAATCGAGAACTGCACGGTGAGGTAATGCGAACGCCGCCCCGTGTCGTGCTTGTCCATCAGCGGGATCTGGATCTGCGTGTTGGCGGGCCCGCGCGTGTTGGTGAAGCCCAGATAGGTCTTGGCGCCCAGCGCCTCGCGGTAGAAATTGCCGAAGTGCAGCGTGTGGATCAGGGCGGAGGCATGTTCCTGCTCGCAGTCCAGCCCCGCCATGGCGGCCTTGCCATAGGCTTCGATCTTGTCGGCGCCGCCCGCCATGGCCACGATGCGATCCGTCAGCAGCTTGCCCAGGATCGGCGCGAAGGCGCGGATTTCGGGCTTCAGGTCCTCGACATAGCCGCGGCCCGCCCATGGGTTTTTGACGACAGCCGCAACGCCCAGCATGCGCAGCGGCGGGGTGGCGGCGCGTTCGCCTTCGAGATGGATTTCCTCCTCGAAGTTCACCAGCTTTCTGATCTTCAGTTCCATGTGCGGGGTCTCCAGTGTCAGGATGCGGTCTTGGCGCGCGCTTCAGCGGCGAACGCCTCGTTATGCTCGCCGAGACGCGGCGGGGTCGAGGGGGGAACGGCAGGCGTGGCGCTGAAGCGGATAGGGTTGGCGGCCACCCGCCAGGCAGCCTTGTGCGGTTCGGCATGCGGCACCTCGGCAATCATGCCGCGGACCGCCACATGCGGATCGTTGAAGATGTCGCGTGCGTCGTTCACCGGCCCGAAGGGCAGCTTGCCGCCGAGAAGCGCGGCCAGTTCCGCCTTGCTGTGCCGGGCGGTCCAGGCGCTCACCGCCGCATTCACGTCGGCCGCATGGGCGCGGCGCCCGGCCTTGGTGGCGAGGCGCGCGTCATCGCCAAGGTCCGGCCTTTCCATGATGCGGGTGAGTTCACGCCAGAATGCGTCGTCGACCACGCCGATCGACACCCAGCCGTCGGCGGCGGGAAACAGGCCGAAGGGCGCGAGCAGGGGATGGCCGTTGCCCGCCGGTTCGGCGATGCGGCCTTCCATGTCGTAGAGATAGACGAGGCGCTCGCACAGGCTCAGCATCGCGTCATACATGGCGATGTCGACGAACTGTCCTTCTCCCGTGCGCTCCGCATGGCGGACGGCCGAGACGATGGCGAAGGACAGCATCATTCCGGCGAACACGTCGCCGATGCCGGGCCCGGTCTTCATCGGGTGGTCGCGGTCGGTGCCCGTCATGCTCATCAGCCCGCCCATGGCCTGAGCGACGACGTCATAGGAGGGCCAGTCCACATAAGGGCTCCGGCCGCTCCGCGGATCGCCGAAACCGCGGATCGTGGCATAGACGAGTGCGGGGTTCACTGTCGCCAGCGCCTCGTAGCCGAGCCCCAGCCGCTCCATGACGCCCGGGCGGAAATTCTCGACCAGCACATGCGAGGAGGAGGCCAGCGCCCGCACCGCCACCTTCGCCTCCTCCGTCTTGAGGTCCAGCATGATGCTCTTCTTGCCGCGGTTCAGGCTGACGAAATAGCCCGCCCATTCATGCGCGGGATCATCCGCGCGGTAGGGGCCGTTGCTGCGGCTCGTGTCCCCTTCGGGGCTTTCGATCTTGATGACCTCCGCGCCATGGTCGGCCAGCATCATGGTGCAATAGGGGCCGGAGAGCATGCGGCTGAAATCCAGCACGCGGATGCCGGAGAGGATGCCGGGGCGCTGCTCAGCCATGGGGTTTCACCCTGGCCAGGAAGCCGAGCAGCTTCGCGTTGAAAAGCTCCGGCGCCTCGGCCAGGGCCATGTGGCGGAGGCCGGGCAGGATCACCAGTTCCGAACCCGCAATCTCCGCTGTGATCGCGCGGCTCATGGCGGCGGAATTACCGTAATCCTCGTCTCCCGTCATCACCAGCGCCGGGCAGGCGATGGGCGGATTGGGTGCCACCAGCTCTGTCACGCCATCGACCAGCACCTGGTAGATCGGTGCGTACACGTCTTTCGGGTTGGCGAGGATCCAGCGGCGGACCTCCTCCATCATGCCGGGGTGGCTGTTGCGGAAGGCTTCGGTGAACCAGCGGCCGAGTGCGGCCTCAGCCGTGGCGGCGGGGCCGTCCTTCGCGGCCTGCACCACGCGGGCCTGGATGGCGTCATGGGCCGCCTGGTCACGCATATGCGCGGAATGCAGGATGCCGAGTGCCCACAGCCTTTCGCCATGGTCCATGGCGAAGCGCCGCGCGATCATGCCGCCCAAGGAAAAGCCCATGACGGCAGCCCGGTCGAGCCCAAGATGATCGAGGAGTTCGCGCAGCTGCTCCGAAAACAGCGTGAGGGAGGGTGTGGCGGGCGGCACGCTGCTCTCGCCATGGCCGTGAAGGTCGTAGGTCAGCACGCGGAATTGCTGCGCGAGGGCGGGAACCTGCCATTGCCAGGAGTGGCGGTTGAGGCCGAGGCCATGCACCAGCACCACGGTGTTGGCGCCGTTGCCGAAACTCTCAAACGCGGTGCCGCGCGGGGTCACGGAGGGCATGTCAGACCGTGACCGGCTTGTAGGCCACGACTTCGACCTCGACGCGCACGTCGACCAGAAGGTCGCTCACCACGGCGGAGCGGGTGGGCGGTTCCTCGGGGAAGTATTCGCCATAGACCGCGTTGAAGCCGGGAAAATCCGCCCGGTCGCGCAGCCAGACCATGGCCTTGACCACGTCCGGGAGGCCACATCCGGCTTCCGCGAGGGTTGCCTTGATGTCATCCAGCACGGCCCGCGTCTGGTCCTCGATGGTGCCCGTGGTCATCACCTGCCCGTCCTTGAAAGGCACTTGCCCGGTCAGGAACACGAAGTCTCCGGCGCGGATGGCGCGCGACAGGGACAGCGTGCGGCCGCCGATGACCAATGGTCCGCCGATCACTTGCTTGGTCTTCACCTGAGCCTCCCAACGTCACGATGCCGAAACACTAGGCTGGCCGCGCCGCACGCCTATAAAAGGTTTCCGACAGCGTGCGGCGAAAATCTTGCATCACTTTGCCCGGCGGAGCATCAGTCTGGGGCGAGGATTTCCAGGAGGCCAGACCATGACGACGCCGCAGCGCTACCAGATGTTCATCGACGGAAAATGGACCGACGCTTCCGACGGCCGCACCTTCACCTCCATGAACCCTGCGACGGGTGATGACTGGGCCGAGATCCCGGAGGCAACCGCGGAAGACGTGAACCGCGCGGTCGAGGCCGCACACCGCGCCTTCACCGAAGGAGAATGGGCGCGGGCGCTGCCGACCACGCGCGGCAGGTACCTCCGCCGCCTTGCCGACCTGCTCGCCCAGAAGTCCGAGGAGCTTGGCCGCACCGAGACCATCGACACCGGCAAGATGCTGAAGGAGACGCGCTGGCAGGCGAAATACATCGCCGAGTTCTTCCATTTCTACGCGGGCGCCGCGGACAAGGTGATGGGCTCCACCCTGCCCATCGACAAGCCGGACATGCTGACCATGACCCTGCGCGAGCCGCTGGGCGTGGTGGCTGCCGTGGTGCCGTGGAATTCGCAGCTCTTCCTCGTCGCCGTGAAGATCGGGCCGGCGCTGGCCGCCGGCAATACCGTGGTGCTCAAGGCTTCGGAATATGCCTCGGCCCCGATGCTCGAATTCGCGCGGTTGATGGAGGAGGCGGGCTTCCCGCCCGGCGTGTTCAACGTCGTCACGGGCCATGGCGAACCGTGCGGGCGGGTGCTGACCTCGCATCCACTTGTCCAGCGCATCAGCTTCACCGGCGGGCCGGAATCGGCGCGCCACATCATCCGCAATTCGGCGGAGAATTTCGCGCAGGTGTCGCTGGAGCTCGGCGGCAAGTCGCCCTTCCTGGTGTTCGAGGACGCCGATATCGAAAGTGCCGTGAACGGCTCCATCGCCGGCATCTTCGGCGCGGCGGGCCAGTCCTGCGTGGCGGGTTCGCGCCTCTATCTGCAGGAGAAGGTGGCGGACCAGTTCCTCGACATCATGGTCTCCCGCGCGCGCGACATCCGCATCGGCGATCCGCTGCTGGAGGAAACCCAGATGGGCCCGCTCGCGACGCCGGGCCAGCTGCGCCGCATCGAGAGCGAGGTGGCCTTCGCCCAGGAGCAGGGGGGCAAGCTGCTGACCGGCGGGCAGCGTCCGGCCGGGCAGAACCGTGGGCTCTTCTATGAGCCGACCATCATCGAATGCCGCGATCAGAAGGCGAGGATCGTCGACACCGAGCTCTTCGGCCCGGTGCTGAGCGTGCTGCGTTTCAAGGACGAGGAGGAGGTGGTGAGGCTCGCCAACGACACCAAGCACGGCCTTGCCGCCGGCGTCTTCACGCGCAATGGTGCACGCGCCTTGCGGGTCACGAAACAGCTGCGCGCCGGCATCGTGTGGGTCAACACCTATCGCGTGGTCTCCCCCATCGCCGAATTCGGCGGGTTCAAGGAGTCGGGTTATGGCCGGGAGAGCGGGCTGCAGGCGATCTATGACTACACCCGCCCCAAGACGGTGTGGATCAACACATCCGACCAGCCGATGTCCAATCCCTTCGTGATGCGATAGGGCAGCGGGCGAGCAACCAAGATCGGCGCGTGGCTTGAGCATTCGAGGCCGTCATCACGGCGAAGGCAGGAAAGAGAGAGCCTGCTTCAGTTGAGCGGAGGATGTTGCCAGTCTGAAGCCTCACTCCACCTGCATCAGTACGTCCACGGCGCAGCTGTCCTGCGTGCCGACGAACAGCGGGTTGATCTCGATCTCGATGACAGCATTGGTGGTGCTGGTGGCGAAGGCGGCCAGGCCTTCGAGCAAGTCGAGCAGCTTCTCGCGGTCAGCGGCGGGCCGGCCGCGGAAGCCGTCGAACAACCGTGCGATCTTCAGGCGGGAGAGAGCGCGCGCGAGGTCATGGCGCGAGGCGGGGAGAAGCACCGTCGTCGCATCCGCCAGCAGCTCGACCAGGATGCCGCCAGCCGCCAGCGTCATGGCGAAGCCGAACTGCGGGTCGCGCCGGATGCTCACCATGAGTTCCGCGACGGGCGGCGCCACCATGCGCTCGACCAGGAAAAGATCGGTGACGGCATCCGCCCGGTAGGCGGTGACATCGTCCGTCATGCGCGTGGCTGCATCGGCCACCGCGGCGGATGAGGCGAGGCCGAGCCTGACGGCGCCTGCTTCCGTCTTGTGCGGCAGCTTTGCGCTGACCATCTTGAGCGCGACCGGAAAGCCCAACTCCGCCGCCGCCCGGGGCGCATCCGCGCCGCTCACGACGCGGCTGTGCGGAACGCCGATGCCGCTTGCCGCCAGGCGCTTCTTTGCGGCGGCCTCATCGAGGAGCCTCGACGGGCCTGCAGCCCCGGAGGCTGACAGCGGCGGGGTGATGTGCGCGGCGAGTTCGGCCCGCCGCTCGCCATGCCAGCAGGCGGCGGCGATGGCGGCCATGCACTCCTCGATGCCCTGCATGGGGGCTACACCTTGCGCAACCAGGAAGCCGCGGGTTTCCGCGTCGAGGTTTTCAGGAATCGTGCTGCACACGGCGGCGGGAAGGCCCCGCTCCTGCGCCGCGCCGATGAAGGAGATCGTGTCGTTCCGGTAATAGGGCTTGCTCTCGTCCAGGCCGGGGGCCGGGTAATCCTGCACGATCACCGCGGCGTCATGGCCCTGCGCGAACAGCGTGTCGAAGACGGGGCGCGTCTTCTCCGGAATGCCCCAGATGGGCGTCGTATAGTCGAGCGGGTTGGAAACGGTGGCCGTCGCCGGAAGCTGGCTGCGCAAGCGGGCGGATGTTTCGCCATCGGGCGGGGTGAACACGAGGTTCAGCCGCTCGGCGAAATCCGCGAGCATGGTGGCGCCCCCGCCGGAACAGGTGAGCCCCGCGATGCGGCGGCCCTTCGGCACGCCCGCCACGCACAGGAACTTCACGGTTTCGAGAAGCTGCGCCGGGCTCTTCACCCGGATGATGCCAAGCCGGTCGAAGAGCGCGTCATAAAGCTCCTCCGTGCCGGAGAGCGATCCCGTGTGGCTCACCGTCAGGCTGGAGCCAAGCCGCGAGGTGCCCGTCTTCAGCGCCACGATGGGCTTGCCGAGAGCGAGGCTCTTCAGGGCAGCCTGCTCGAAGGAGGGAACATCCTTCAGCCCCTCGATGTGAAGCCCGATCGCGCGAACCTCAGGGCGCTCTGCCAGGGCATCGACGAAGTCCTCCAGCCGCAGCAGGGTCTGGTTCCCGGCGGACACCATGTAGGCGAAGGGAACGCCGCGCTGGCTCATCGTGAAGTCGGATGAGAGCATGCCGCTCTGCGTGATGATCGCCGCGCCATGGCCGTGGCAGGAGCCGCCATGCGTGAAGGGCCACAGCGCCACCTTGTCGACATAGTTGATGACGCCGTAGCAATTGGGGCCGACGAGGGCGAGATCGCCCGCCGCCCTGACGAGCCGGGCCTCCGCATCAGCACCGTCCGCACCCGTCTCGCCGAAGCCCGCCGTGTAGCAGACCACGCCCCCGGCGCCCATGGCGCTGAGCTTCTCCAGCGTCTCGATTGCCGCGTCCTTGGGAACGGCCAGGAACACCGCATCGGGCGCTTCCGGCAGGTCGTCCAGCGAGGCGAAGCACCTGTGCCCGCCGATCTGGGCGCGCTTGGGGTTCACCGGCCAGAACGGCCCGGAAAAGCCGATGCGCTTGCATTCGGCTGCGACGACTTCGGCGTCACGCCCGCCGATGACGGCGACGTGCCGCGGCTTCAGCAGGCGCTCCAGATTGGCGCGGCGCTTTGGGTTCATGCGCCGAGCGGCCGCAGAATGGCGCGCGAAATGATGTGGCGCTGGATTTCCGACGTGCCGTCCCAGATGCGTTCAAGCCGCGCGTCGCGCCACAGGCGCTGGATGGGAAGCTCTTCCATCAGCCCCATGCCGCCATAGATCTGAACGGTGTGATCGGCCACGCGGTTGACCATCTCCGAGCAGTAGAGCTTGACCATGGAGATGTCCGCGTCGGTCAGGGTGCCATCATTGGCCCGGCGGATCGCATCCTCGACGAGCAGGTCGGCGGCGCGCAGTTCGGTTGCCATGTCGGCGAGCTTGAAGCCGGTGCCCTGGAACTTGCCGATGGCCTGGCCGAACTGCTTGCGGCTTGCCGCCCATTCCGTCGCGAGGCCCAGCAGGCGCTCCGCCTTGCCGCAGCAGGACGCGCCCACGAAGATGCGCCCATAGGTGAGCCACTGGCCCGAGAGTTCGAGGCCGCGGCCCTCCTCGCCGAGGATCTGGCGGGAGTGCAGGCGGACGTTGTCGAAGCTGAGCTGGAATGTCTTGTAGCCGCGGTAGCTCACGCAATGCGTGCCGTCGCGCACGTCGAAGCCGGGTGTTCCCACATCCACCAGGAATGCGGTGACGCGCTTGCGTGAACCGCGCGGGCTCTCGTCCACGCCCGTCGCGGCGAAGACGATGGCGAAGTCCGGCATGACCGGGCCCGAAATGAAGTGCTTCGAGCCGTTGAGAATCCAGTCGTCGCCATCGCGCTTCGCGTGGGACTTCATGCTCATCACGTCGGAGCCGGCCTCGGGTTCGGTCAGGGCGAAGAGTTCCCGCTTCTCGCCCTTCACGCAAGGATGGAGGTAGCGTTCGCGCTGTTCGCCCTGGCAGGCGAGCAGCAGTTCCGTGGGTCTTGCCACCCAGCTGTGCAGCGCGTGGCTGGTCTTGCCGAACTCACGCTCCATGATCGTCTTGGCCTCGAGGCTGAGGCCGCCGCCGCCCACCTCTTCCGGCAGATTGGCCGCGTAGAGCCCCGCCTCCATGGCACGCTTTTCGATCTGCCGCCCGAGATCGAGGGGAACTTCACCGAGCTTGTCCACCAGGTCTTCATGCGGATGCAGCTCGGCCTTCATGAAGGCCTGCACGGTTTCGAGCAGCAGCCGGTTTTCGTGGGAATTGACGAGACTCAACATATCCTCCGCATGCTTAGGCAGCAGTTTCATTGCGCTTGCGCGAAAGGATCGCGTAAGCGGCGAGAACGATGAATGTGGTGCAGATCAGGACGACCGCCGCAGCGGCGACCGTCGGGTCCGTGTTCTCCCGCATGCCGTTCCACAGCCGGCGGGGAAGAGTGAAGACGTCGAACTTCGAGATGAACAGAGTGACGACGATCTCGTCCCATGACAGGATGAAAGCGAAGAGGGCGCCCGCGACGATGCCCGGACGTATCACCGGGAGGATGACGCGCCTGACCGTCACGGGGAGGGAAGCGCCAAGGCTGCGTGAGGCCTGCTCCAGCTTGGGATCGAAGTTGGCGAGCGCGGCCGATACGGTGATCACCACCATCGGTATGGCCAGGATCGTGTGCGCCAGGATGATGCCGAGATAGGAATCGATCAGTCCGAGAGGAACCCACCAGCGATAGAAGGCCATGGCGGAGATGATCGGCGGCACCATCAGCGGCAGGAGCAGGAAGGTGCGGAGCGTCTCGGCGATCCGGCCCGACAGCCGCCAGAGGCCGATCGCCGCAAGGGTGCCCAGCAGCGTCGAGAGGGCGGAGGAGGCAAGGGCGATCACGAGACTCTGCCCGAAGCTCGAAATCCATTCCTCGCTCGTGAACAGGTTCCGGAAGTGCTGCAGGGAAACGCCTTCCCACGGCAGCGAGAGATAGGTCTTCGAGGTGATCGAAACCGGAAAGGCGACCAGCGAGGGGATGATGAGGATCGAGAGGATGACCCAGGCGGCGACGTGGTTGATGCGCCCGGCAAGCGAAGGTTTCATCGCGCACCTCCGCCGAACACGACGGACAGCTTCATGAAGCGGTTGAGCACATACATCAGCGCCAGCACGCTTGCGATCATGAGGGTGGCCAGCATGGCCGCCGTGCCCCAGCGCACCGTGACGAGGAGCTGCACGGAAATATATTCCGCGATCATCTGCACCTTGCCGCCGCCGAGTATCGCGGGCGTCACGTAGAAGCCCAGCGAACTGATGAAGACGAGCAGGGAGGCGGCGACGATGCCGGGCTTGGTCAGCGGCAGGAAGACGCGGAAGAATGTCTGGGCGTTGCTGGCGCCGAGGCTGCGCGATGCGCTGGTGACGCGCTGGTCGATGCCCTGCATGTTGGCCAGCAGCGGCAGGATGGCATAGGGCAGCATGTATTCCGTCATGCCGATCAGCACGCCGAGTTCGTTGCGCATGAGGGGGAGCGGCGCGGAGATGAGCCCGATGGCGAGCAGCGCATCGTTGAGGAGCCCGTTGTGGCCCAGCAGCATCAGCCAGGCGAAGGAGCGCACCAGAACCGAGATCCAGAATGAGATGAGCAGGATCGACATCATTCGCCGCCTCACGCCGGAGAGCGCGTGCAGCATGGCGTAGGAGACGACGTAGCCGAGCGTCACCGCCGCGGCCGTGGTGATCAGGCAGAGCCTGATGGTCCGCCAGATCAGCGTGGCGACGGTGTCGCTCTCGACGATCTTCGCATAGTTGGAAAGCCCCGGCTTCGGGTCCGTCACGCTGAGCAGCAAGATGTTGGCGATCGGGGCGACATAGAGCGCCAGCACCAGCAGCACCGCGGGCGCCACCAGCAGCCAGTAGGGATTGAATCGTGAGGACTGTGCCGGACTGGACATGTCAAACCACTGCAAGAGGGTGACACGCGCCGCAGGATGGGGCGCGTGCCGTATTCCGACGATCAGCCGATGGCGTCGAGGAAGGCGTTCACGGCGTCGCCGCCATTGTCGGCCCACCACACGGCGTCATTGAAGATGACCTTGTCGATGTTCTGCGCCGAGTTGACGGCGTAGGGCTGCATCGCCTCCGGGATCTTGCTGAAGGCTTCCGGGTTTGACGGCGTCATGCCGAGGCAGTCCAGGATGGCGAGCTGCGAGTCGACCTGCAGCGCCTGCGAGATGAACTTCATGACATTCTCGCGGCCGGCCGGATTGTTCTTCGGCACGATATAGGCGCCGGGCATGGCGATGGCCTCGTTCATGACGAGCTTGTAGCGGCCGTTGGTCCGCTCCTCGATGGCCTTGCCGCGGTTCTGCCAGACCATGCCCATCACGACTTCGCCGTTGACGATCATGTCATGGGCTTCCGATCCGGATCCCCAGTAGATGCTGTCGCCCTTGATCGACTTGATCTTCTCGAGGGCGCGCGGCACGTCGCAGGGGTAGACCTTGTCCTTGGCAACGCCGTCGGCGACGAGAGCGCTCTCGATGGAACCGTTGGCCCATTTGTAGAGCGAGCGCTTGCCGGGGAACTTTGCGGTGTCGTAGAAATCCGCCCAGCCCTGGGGCGGGTTGTCGCCGAAGGCCTGGGTGTCATACATGAAGGCGTAGCCGTAGAAGATGACGCAAACGCCATGTTCCCAGGCAAAGCCTTCCTTGATCTGGGCCTTGTTGACGATGTTGTAGTCGATGGGCTCGAGGTGGCCGGACTTGCCGAGCGCGATGGCGTCGAAGCCGTCCGCGTCGCAGACGTCGGCCGTCACCTTGCCGGAGTCCACCATCTCCTTGATCTTGCCCTGAAGGGGCCCGGAGGTGTCGAACTTCAGCGGCAGGCCGGTCGCCGCAGTGAAGGGCTTGCCGATGGCATCGCCGTGGCACTTCTCGGACTCGCCGCCCCAGTTCCACATCACGATTTCATTGGCGGCGGCTTCCGCATCGCCCACGGAGACGGCGAGCGTCGCGACACCCGCCATGCCGCACAGCGCAAGGAAGCTGCGGCGGTCGAGCCGGCCGGACTTGAAGGCGATCGCGCCCTCGCGGGCGATGTCTTTCAGGAAAGCTTTGTCTTGCATGGTCACTTCCTCCATTTGCTGCGGCCTTCGCCGCTCTGGTTGTCGCGGGCTGTGGCCCGTCCTTGTCACGCGGATCTTGCGCCCGCTTCTTCGCCGTCACCGCCTTCGACCTCGACTTGAGCGTCATCGCTCCAGCAGAGATCGACGGCCTGTGAATCGGAAAACTGCCCCGTGTTGCGCCACGCCGGAACGTGAACCTCGACCGGCTGGTAGCCGGAAACCTCCACCATCAGCTTCAGCGTGGCGCCCATGTAGGTGATGCCCCGCACGGTGCCGGTGAGCTTGTTCTGGGCCTGGCCCTGGCCCGCCGGGAAGGCGTCGATCTTTTCGGGCCGCAGCGCATAGGTGCGGCCGCCCCGGGGAATGAAGTTGCTCTTGCCGAGGAAGCTTGCCGCAAAGGCGGTGCGCGGCTTCTCGTAGAGTTCCACCGGGTTGCCGACCTGCACCACCTTGCCGCGATTCATGATCACGATCCGGTCGGACATGGTGAGCGCTTCCTCCTGGTCGTGCGTCACGTAGATGAAGGTGGTGCCGACCCGGTTGTGGATGTCCTTCAGTTGCTCCTGCACGTCCGACCGGAGCTTGCGGTCGAGTGCGCCCAGCGGTTCGTCGAGCAGGAGAACGCGGGGCGAGAAGCTCAAGGCGCGGGCGAGCGCCACGCGCTGCTGCTGGCCGCCGGAGAGCTGGTGGGGGTAGCGGTCTCCGAAGCCTTTCAGCTGCACGAGGTCCAGCATCTCCGCCACGCGGGCCTCGATCTCCGCTTTCGGCTTCTTCCGGATCTCCAGCGGATAGGCGATGTTCTTGCGCACCGTCATGTGCGGGAACAGCGCATAGCCCTGGAAAACCATGCCGAAATTCCGCTTCTCGGGCGGGGTTGCGGCAATCGACGTGCCGCCCACCAGAATATCGCCCGAGGTGATGCTCTGGAAGCCCGCCAGCATCATCAGCAGCGTGGTCTTGCCTGAGCCGGACGGCCCGAGCAGCGTCAGGAATTCGCCGGCCTGGATATCGAGCGACACGCCGTCGACGGCGGTCATTCTTCCGTACTGCTTGGTGACGCGCTCGAAGGCGACGCCGATACCGGCAGGTCCCACGGTCATGCCTGCTTCTTGAGCCCGAGCTTCTTGCGGGCTTCGGCGGGCGTGAGAACCCGGGCGCCCATGCGCTCGATGATGCCGACGACGCGCTCGACGAGCTGGGCGTTGGTGGCCAGCACGCCACGGTCGAGATAGAGATTGTCCTCGAGGCCGACGCGCACGTTGCCGCCCATCGCCACGGCGGCGGCGGCCATCGGCATCTGCATGCGGGAGATGCCGAAGCTGGCCCAGCTGGCATCGGGGGGAAGCTGGTCCTTCATCGCCTTCATGTTGTCGACGGACTGATCGGCGCCCCAGGGGATTCCCAGGCAGATCTGGAACATCGGCGGGTCCTCGATCAGGCCTTCCTTGATCAACTGCCTGGCGAGCCGGATGTGACCGAGGTCGAACACTTCGAGTTCCGGCTTCACGCCCCATTCCTTGACGAGCGCTGCCATGCGGCGGAGATAGGGAGGGGTGGACATATAGACGTAGTTGCCGTCTCCGAAATTCATCGATCCGCAATCGAGGCTGCAGATTTCCGGGCGCAGCATCTCGACGTGGCGCAGCCGCTCCTCGGGGCCGATCATGTCGGTTCCGGGGCCGGCCTTGCAGGGGTCATCCTCGCTGATCATCCAGTCGCCACCCATGCCGGCGGTGAGGTTGATCACCACGTCCGTGCCGCTGGAGCGGACGATGTCGACGGCGCGCTTGAAAAGCTCAGGGTCGCGCGAGCCCTTGCCCGTCTGCGGATCACGAACGTGAAGATGCGCGGCGGTGGCGCCGGCCTTTGCCGAGTCGATGGCGGCCTGGGCGATCTGTTCGGGCGTCACCGGCACGCCGGGATGCCTGCCCACTGTGTCACCCGCTCCGGTGACGGCGCACGTCACGATGACTTCGAAGTTCACGCTGTCTCTCCCTCGCGTCTTTTTCTGATGGTTGAAATGATTTGCCCGAACGCTCGTGAACGTTATAAATTTATCGCCATCAATTGTTTTTTTTCGTCGGTGGCCGATCCATGGTGGAAATGAGGGAGGGCTTGCGCGCCAGTGGCGAGGCGGCGGCGGGGGAGGTAACGCGGATGAGCTTCGTGCTGATTCCGCGCTTCAACATGATGACCCTGACCATGCTCATGGAGCCGATGCGCATCGCCAACTATCTTGCGCCGCACAAGCTTTATGAGTGGGATTTTCGCGCATCGGCCGAAGGCGCCGTCGCGGCCAGCAACGGCCTTGCCGTGCCCTGCCGGAATTTCGACGAGGACGGCCTGCCGCGCCCGGACATCATCGCGGTGTGCGGCAGCTGGGGCTCGGAGCACCTGAACGATCAGCGCCTGCTGCGCTGGCTGCGCAAGAACGCGCGCGCCGGGGTGGAGATGATCGCGGTTGAACTCGGCATCTATGCCTTTGCCAAGGCCGGCCTTCTCACCGATCAGAAGGTGACGACCCACTGGTCGATGATGGCGGGCCTCGCCGAGGCCTATCCGGATTTCGATGTGGTGGAGCAGCTTTACACGGCCGACAAGCCGGTCATGACCTGTGCTGGGGGCACGGCGGGCCTGGACCTCATGCTCCATATCGTGGGGCGGAAGAATGGAGACCAGCTGGCCGCCGAGATC
>VFQS010001108.1_pt1 | contig 25949 bp, 22 predicted proteins | sample 3512361 | NCBI WGS metagenome assembly VFQS01 (sample SAMN10412375, study PRJNA504923) | tailings metagenome | isolation source: Relicate 1 Philex TSF3 active mining | place: Philippines
GCATGGAAGTCACAAGGATTCCTAAACTTAATAAGGGTGGATATGCATCACCAAACATAGTTCCTGGTCCGAATATTAATGCGGACGTTGTACCCGCAATGCTTACACCTGGAGAATTTGTTGTAAATAGAAATGCTACCAGAAGAAATCTTCCATTACTTATGGCAATCAACAACGGAACCCTTGGCGGTCAAGTGTCTAGCAACCAGCTTGGATATGGAAACCCAGCTTCAGAAAATGTGTTTAGATCTTCGGTTTCTGATGTAGAAATGCTTTATAGTTATATTGATAATTTAATGGATGAGGGATACGACCATAAGTTTAAATCAAGCGCAGTGTTAAATGATGCCATGGCCTTGATGCAAGCAAAAGTAACTAATAATCCAGAGCGAGCCATATCTTTGGCTCAGGGGTACTTTGATGAAGCAATGGAGTTGGTTAACCAAGAAGGTATATCTTATAGAGATGCTAGAGATGCAATATTAAGACAAAACCCAAGGCTTGTTTCTTTAAGAAGACCAAGACAGAACACCCTTGACGATAATTTAAGAAGACAAATTGGAAACTTAATGCGTAGCGGCAATTACGCACTTGGCCGAAATGCAGAGTTTTTGCAAAGGGGACATCTTGATCCTATAGGCACTTTAAATAACCCAAGCTTGGGTTATTTTGGACAAGCCATAGCAGACCCATACAATCAATTTACACGTAATCTTAGTACAAGGCTTCCAGAAATTGAAGACAGGATTCCAGACAACTCTGCTGCAGCAAGAGCCAGAGCTTCAGCAATAATCAGTATATTAGGTTTTGATGACTACGATGACTTCCTGATGAAAAGATCACAAGTTGAAAATATAGTGGCATCTGGAAGAGTTCCAAGGGGAATGCCAGTTCCACTAGGTTTGTTTAGATTTTTAAGACCAGTAAATAGAAACATGGGCGGAATAATTCCTGGATATAATCGTGGTGGAATAGCAGATCTTTCAACTGTTGGTCCACTAAATGATCCTAAAGGAATTATTAATTACAATGTTGGAAAGCCTCGTGCAAGCGGAGTAGGATTTAATCGTGGAGGGGGTGTTGCTAGATCTGGAAGATTGTTTTATGGAGATAATACTCCAGCATATTTGAGTCCAGCTTGGATGGCAGCACGTTATGCATCAGGAGATAATTCTATTACATCACGTGGACCAGGAGTATTTAGCGCTTTTAGAGAAGGATTTACAAATCAAAGACCTTTAATTGGCACTAAGTCTGGACCATCTGATCCATATATGAAAATGAATGCTATAACTATGGGCGGAAGCATGCTAGGTATGGGAGCAATGAGCATGGGTCAAAGTGGACTGGGAATGGGAATTATGGCCATTTCTGGATTCCTACCAATGATGCTTCCTAAGTTAACACAGCTAAAAACAAGCTTAATGTCTGCAACTCAAGGAACTAGAGGTTTAACTGCAGGATTTAAACTTCTTGGGGCAGCAAGCAGAATAGCATGGCCTATAGCAGCAATAGCAGCAGTAGGATTTGCAATTAAAAAAGTAGTAGATATAGTTAAAGAAAACCAAAGAGAGCAAACTCTTTTAAATGGAATGACAGAAGAGGGTGCTAAACAAGCTGGAATTAAATATAATAATTTAGCTGCTTCTATTAAAGCAGTTAATGAGCAGTTGGCGGCACAAAGAGCTTTAGGAAGAGCTAACTTTAATGCTATGGCACCAGGTAATATTCCTGGAATATCTATGACTATTAAGGATATGAAAGAGGCTAAAAAGTTTGCTAAGGAAAATCTAACAGAATTTGTTAGCACATTTAATACAGTATCTAAAGATCAAGTCGTCCCACTTGCACAAAATATTAAAGCACAATTTATTGCGGGAGGCATGAGTGCTGAAGAAGCAACTAAGAAGATCTATGGAATTGTTGCTGCTTCTGAAAAAGCTAATCAAGTAGTAAATGTTTTAGGTTCCGCAGGGTTCACATTAATTTATGATAAGGCCTCAGCTGCAGACTTTATGGTTAAAAACTTATTAAAGAATTTAACAGAATATACAAGAAGTAAAGATTTAGGCAATGCATTCAGCAACACCCTTGGAGTTATTGACGGAATTAGAAAAGGCCTAGAAGGCAGCAAGGACGAGGCTGGAAATATAATAACAGAAACAGAAGCACTGAAGCAAACATTAGAACAAATAGAAAATATAAATGGGTCTGATAAGCAGATAGGTTTTGCTAAGCTTCAACAACTTAAAGATTCACAGCCAGAGCTAGCCGCTATTTTAAATTCAACAGACACTATCGCTAGTGCTTATGCTAAATGGCAGGTTGCTATATCTGGAGCTAGAGTTAATATTCAGAAGATGACTGCAGAGCAGGCCATCATGCTAGCTAAGTTTGATGCAGCTATGACAACCGCAATGTCAAATATGTCTGAGGCGGCAGGCAAGGAAACAACATTTGGAGCGGTGGGAAGTAAGATAAAGGAATTAGATAAGATTGCAAAATCTACTTCTGCTGCTGCACAAAGAGCTTCTCAAAAAACACAAGAACAGTATAAGAAAGAATTAGAGCTATTAGATGAAAAGATAAAGAAGATTAATGAAGAGGCTGACGCTAAGAGAAAAGCACTTCAAAGATCAGAAGATAAAGAAAGTTATCAGCTAGAATTACAAAAGCTCCAGCTTGAATACCAAGACTCTTTGGCTAGAGGAGATATGGCGGCAGCTGCTAGGTCTCAGCTATCTATTCAACAACTACAAAAAGAAAAACAAACCACTGATGCAATAAATGCCATAGAAGATCAAAGAGAAAGACGGCTTAAGAAGGCTCAGGAAGAAAAAGAAAGAATTCAAAAGGCTATGGATGCTAAGCAAACTAGCTTCCAAAACCAGCAATCTAATGCACAAGAGGCTGCAAAAGTTCGTGATGAATTAATGAAGCAGCAAGCAGAATATGAAAAGTTGGTTAAAGAAGTTGCTAATGCACAGGCAATGCCAGCAAACACATTAAAAGAAAATGCTAGAAGAAATAATGCTATAGAAAGAGCTGTTGGCAACTTAGGCAGCTTCACAAATACAATTAGAGGATTGTCTAGCAGCGGAAGTGCAATGCAGCAAAAAGCATTTGCGGAGGCATTTGCAGATATATTAAAGTCTCCTGCTGCAGTAAGGGGTACTTCTGGATCTGTCATAAATGGAAAATATGTAGCTGGACCAAACATGCCAGACCTAGGTTTTGCTGCAAAAGATGTTAAGGCAGCCGAAAGAGAAGCTTTGTTGATAACTGGCGGAAAGAAGCTATCTGATTTATATGATGTAATGTCAAAACAAAATAATCCAGATAAAGGAAATACTTATGGTAAAAATAATCCATATGTATTAAGAGGAAAATATGAAACTAAAGAAGATGGAACCCTAACAGATGCTGCTCGTGGACAAATTATAGATAGGCTTAAATTAGGTAAAAATGATTTCTTTAAGTATGGAGATCAGCTATATCGTGTAACTGGATCCAAGATGAATACGTCAAGAGCATATCTGCAAAAAGCTTCAGGTGGATTTATATCTGGACCAGGAACATCTACATCAGATTCAATTCCAGCAATGCTTTCTAATGGAGAATATGTAATAAATGCCGCATCTGTCCGTGCACTTGGGACACCTTTATTAGATAAAATAAATGGAATGGCAATGGGCGGAATGGTAAGATATGATATTCCTAAATATAGTACTGGCGGAAGAATAATGTATAATCAGGGAGGCCCAGCTTCTTCTTCAAATGCATTATATAATATCAATGTTACACTTAATGGATCAAATATGAATGCTGACGATGTTGCTAAGGCAATAAGCAGAGAGATGAGAATTAGAGAAGCGGCAGCTGGAATAGGTAGGAGATACTAATGTCATTTGAAAATTTACCAAAGGGATCAGTTCTATATATAGAATCCACAGACCCTTTAGCTATGGATCCAGCTAATAATCAATTCACATATGGTGGATCTACATTTACTGCCCCAGGTCAAAAATATAGTGCAGCTGCTGCCTCAAGAAATTTCCTAGCTTTTGGAGATAAATTAAATACAAAATTTAGAAGAGTTTCAGAGCATAATAGATCAGAGTTTAATATGGGCACTATTAGGATTGAGCAGCAACAAAGGATGGCTAATGGGTCATTAAGGAAGTATTTTGTAGCTGACAAAAAGACATTTAACGTATCCTGGTCAATGCTTCCATCATTTAGAAATGAGGCGGTAGATGGGGCATGGGCGGCGGAAGATATAAAAGCCTTCTATGAATCCTCAACAGGACAAAGATCCTTTAGAATTAAAATAAACCCTACTCCCTTTGCAGTATCTAATATAGAGCAATCAGATGGGGTTTTAGCAGATGACTATACATATACAGTAGTATTTACTTCTTGCAATTTTACAGTAGTAAAAAGGGGCTTGCAGACATATTGGAATGTTGATTTAAGTATGGAGCAAGTATGATTAATTTAGATCCAGCTGCAAAAACAATATTAGAAGAAAATAGGACTATCTCTACTTCGGCGGGCGCACTTATTGAGTACAATATGAATAGAATGGTAGATTATATTGATGCTACATCTACTGCTGATTATGGAGATTTAACAAATAGTTATAAAAAACTTTTTCCTATAGATACAATATATAAGCCTAATAGGCCTATGCTGCCTGGAATTAAATATTTGATTTACACGATTAACAATACAGATACTCCAGATGATACATTTATTTCCCCACGTGAAGTCAATCCAACAGGTACAAGATTATATTATCCAGGAAACAGTATGACCTATAAATACTGGCTTGGCCCAAAGGACGAGGATATCAGCATAGGAATATCTTATTTTTCAGATGAGGCAAAGCAGAATCCAAAACTAATAACTGCAAACAAGATTGTAGCAAGATTTGAAGACAGCCATGATGTACCATCATCTTGGACAATCACAGCAACCAAATCAGACGATTCTACAATTACTGTAACTGGAACTGAATTGATTAATGGAGAAGCAACTGTTTATTATAATGGCACTGGGTGGTCAACAACAGCTCCATCTTCTTTTAGTTCATATCAACAATTTAAGTCTATAAGTTTACAGGCTACAAACTCTTCTAGCGGAAAGCTTTTAGGTGTAATAGAATTTGCTCCATTTTTTATTATAGATGTTACAAATGATGTTCAGACATTTACCGTTACAAAGGAAACAAGTAACGATTCAGACTCAATAATTCCAGTTGGCACCTTAACAGCCAACACCTTAGCGCTAACATTAAACAAATTTACTCAGGGGTCTTTAAAGCTAAAAGAATATATTCGTGGTGAAGAAATTGATCCTACAAACGTTTACTTATTTAAAGATACATTAATAAAACCTTATATAGTAGTTAAAGATAATAATAATGAGTATAAAGTAAATCAAGGATACTTTTATATGCACTCTTGGAATGTTGGAGAGTTTGGAGATGCAAATATAACAGCTTTAGATGCTGCTAAAATATTACAAGAAACTTTAGCTCCAGAAATATTAATTGAAGATTATCCAATAACAGCAGTTATACGTGTACTATTAGATTCTGTAGGATTTTCTAACTATCAGTTTTTTACCGCTGAGACAGAAACATCAGTTCCATCAGTAACTTATTGGTGGTCAGATAGATCTAAGACAGTTTGGGAATGCCTACAGGAATTATGTAGGGACATACAAATGAATGCGTTTGTTGATGAAAATAATATGCTTAATTTCTATAGCAGAGATTATGTTTATGACAGCGAAAGAAGTTCTGATTGGCTCCTTACAAGCGAAACAGATGGAACAGTGCTTCCAAATATAATTAATTTTACAGCTTCAGAATCCGCTTCAGCAAATGCTGTTAAGGTGATTTGGTCAGCAGCTTCTACATCTCAATATGACGGTTCATCATCTCCATTATGGAAATCTGAGGAAACATTTTTGGGGGCGGGAACACTAGCAGAGCCATTATCATCAACAGACGAGTATTTCTTTTTGAATAATAGCACTATATCACAAGATACAAATATGCAATCCCTATTCAGCTTTAATGGATATACATTAATTAATGATGAAATTATAGAATATGATGGCATAGAATATCAATATGTTCCAAAAGATGATCCTTCTTCAGACCCAATTCCTGTATTAATTAAATCAGATTCGGATATTTATAAATATAGATATCTTTCTAAGCCAGGATATTCTAATATAAATGATGTTAATACTGCATATTTTAAACCAACAGGTAGATATAAAATTAAAGAAAGAGCATTGTGGAATACAACAACTCCTTCAGTTCATGAAAAATCCCCATCTTCATATATAAATGCATCTGGAGAAAACGACACTAGAAAATTTAATAGATATAAAATAAACCTATTGTCAGCATCTTCTTCTACTAAAAAAGATTCTAATAGCGGATCTTTTAGACCAGATACTAACCCAAATCAAAATACAATCAGCAAGTCCTTCCTTGTGTTGGACAACCTGGATAAAGATAAAACTACTTACGATATAGCCGTAAAGCCATTTGACTCTGTAAATGTATCAGATAGTTATTTTGCGTTTGGGACAAGATTATATTTTGACACTCAATTTGAAAGCCCCGCACAAATAGGCGGTGTGGCATTTTTTACAGGAGATACTGGAAAGCAAGGCTATTATATAACCATACACACAACTGCATCTGCTAAAACAAATAAAGAAGTTAGAATTATGAAGTTTAATAGCGATGGCAAAGTAGTGCTCTTATCAGATAGCCAATCAAAACAAATTAATAGACTAGCTGGAATTTATGCTGGACAAGCATATAATATTGACGTGAGAGTAAAAGCTGGAGTAGATCAAAATGAAATAGTGGTTTTTATAAATGGATTTAAAATCAAGGCCGTAGATAATTCTAATGAGGTAGTTCCTAAAATTAGTAAAAGCAAAAATTTTGGACTTCTATGCGGACAAGGTGTGGCGTATTATGAATATGCTTATGCTAAAAGTATAGATAAGGAAAACTATGACCAGTCAGTTTCTAAAAATAGTTTCTTTTTTGATGGAGTATTTTCTGACGATACCATGTCCTTATTACATGGAAACCTTATATATTCTCAAGGTGAAAATGAAAATAAAAGAGATGAGTCGTTTATTGAGTTCGGATCTACTGCTAGAGAAATTAGAAAAGCTAAGGTTAAATATAATGGAGGACCTGGAATACCATTAAAATTTTCAACCGCTTCAAATAGATATGCAACTGTTTTAGATACTAGGCTTCAACCATTTGAAGCAGAGACATACGTTTTAAATAATACTACTACGTTTGTTCCCCTAGATGATGGCAACTATACTAGCTTCTATGTTTTGGGTAATACGATAAATAAATCAAGCCCATTAGAATATAGCACTGATGAACCTTCAGAGCTTGCCACAAAGGAGCCAGTAATATTCGAATCAAATTGGATACAGTCTGAGCCAGATGCAAAATCTTTAGGGGATTGGATTAAATCTACAGTTTTAAATAAAGGCAAGTATGTAGAAATGGAAATATTTGGAAACCCAGCATTATCTGCTGGAGATATAGTTAGTATAAACTACCCATTGCAAGGTTTGGATGGGGACAATAAATATATTATCGTCAGAGCAGAAACTCAATATTTAGAGGGGGTGACTACTAGGTTAACCTGTAGGCAGATATCAAGCCCAGTGGTATAATAAATAAATGGCCAAAGAATCAGATAAAAAATTAAGTACTTTAGATATATCAGAAGTATCACCTATTATTGTTGATACTTCATCAACTGATGACTTTTACCTATCTAATAAATGGAAAGGTGGCAAGGCCTTACCCCTAGGATCTAGAAACACTAAATTCCCATTCGGCTCAACAGAAACCATTGGAGATGGCGACGGCGGAGAAGATGATCCAGGAGAAGATGATGAAAGACCAAGTACAGAAGACGTTTCAATATTAAGTCAGGAAATTTATTATGATGCAGCTGGAATGGCAAGAGTAAAAGTAACTTTTAAAATATACAATTCAAGTGAGGAGCCAATAGACGGATTCGCATTTGCGATAGCGCCAAAGGTTTAGGAGAAAAATGATAACTCAATTCGGAAAAAGATTTTTAACAAATTTTATAGCAGGCAATACTTCTTTTGCAAAAAAGGATATGGCTATAGGAATATCAAATGAAACGGAGTATGCATCTTCTAATACTAATTCAAGATTGGGATTTGAATTCTATAGGCTCCCAGTAGAGTTTGGTGGCGTAGACGTAGATACAACAGTTACACCAAATACTTATACTGTAATTTATTCTGCTACGCTACCAGCAGATTTAGCAGGAAAAATAAATGAAATTGGAATATTCCCTGGAATAAGGTCATCTATAAATAACTATGACAGCAAATTCATAACTGACTTTGAGCTACCATTTGATTGGTCCCCAACTCCAAATATTGATCAGACTAATTATAGGGTTGGTAATAGCTCATTAATTTTTGAGTCAGATGGGGCGGCAGAGCAAGAATATAAATCTACCATAGAAACACTAGATGTAAGCGGATATAGTAATTTCGACACACTATCTTTTTCATTTATTCAATTAGATGAAAATTTATCAGAGATAAAAATAAGATTATACAGCTCAAGTACTGATTACTTAGAGATGGTATTTAATCAAGGGTCTTTAGGTAATAACATATTAGAAAAAGGATTATCAAACTTTGTTACGGTTGGATCACCAGACAAGGCAAATATTACAGAAATTGGAATTGTGATTGTGCCCAGCATTGCTCCTACATCTGTAGTTATGGACGGGTTAAGAATAAATGATGAGGATACATTTGATCCGCTATATGGATTGATATCAAGAAAAGTTTTAAGCACAGAAATAGAAAAGGTCTCAGGAAAAGAATTAATTATTGAGTATAAATTAGACCTTTCATTCGGAGGATAAATTGGCAAGATATCCAGACCTTAGTAGTCAGGTTCGGGACGGAGATTACTTTAGAATAGTAATCGACGACTTAGATCCAAATACAGACTACCTTCTTAGATTTGGTTGGATATTTACAGATAAAGAAAAAGGCGAAAGCCCACTATCAAATATTTTTGAGTTTAAAACAATTGAAAATGTAAAACAAGAAGTTGAAAATGTTGTTGCCACTTGGGAAGGAACTACTCTAAAAATAACATGGAATAAAACTTCTGCTTTAGCTAAAGGTTATCAAATATATCTAACTAATTCTGGAGTGACATCAAGCTGGACACAATCAATTGATGCAAATCAAACTCAGCAATCTTGGAAGCTTTCTAAAGAATCTAATAGGGCAAACTTTGGCGGTATATTTAGAACTTCATTTACAGGATTTTTAAAAACTACATATTTAGATGGAACCACTTCTGGAGTTTCATTTACTGTTCCTGAATATTCAGATGCAATATGTTCTTTATCTATAGGTGATTCTGATTGGTCTTTAGCACAATCTGTAGATGGATTAATTGCCACCTGGAAGGCGAGTTCTGTAGAATACCCAACATATAAATATACAGAAGTTTGGGTTGAAGACCCAGTATCTTTAGTTTATACAAGAGAGTACTCAGGCATAGGGCCAGCTTCAGTAAATTTATATTCTGTAGCTGATCATAATGTAAAAATAAAACATTTTTCTGAAAGTGGATGCAGTACTAATTTTTCTAATATAAAAGTATTTACTCCGTTTGATAGTATACCAAATGATACAACGCCTCCTGAAAATACATTTACTTTAGGAACCGCAACAGTTTCAGATGATCCGAACGGACTGTTTTCCTTTGATAAAAAAGTTTTATTCACATGGACTGAAAATGCAGATGAAGATACTGCTGGATATAGAGTAAGATTTAGGATAAGTGGGTCGTCAGATCCATATACATACATGTCTGTTCCAGGAAAAGATAAAACATCTACATATCTTTATGGCTTAAAAGGAGGAAAGACATACGAAATAGGAGTAAGCACGTTTGATGTTTATGGGACAACTAACGAAACTCAGTGGAGAACATATCCAGATATTGTTGCACCATTAAGCACAGAGTTGGAGCCAGATGTAGCTATTACCGCTGGAGATATGAAGCTTGGATACGGTATAGGTGGAGATAGCGCACAAAAGGGATTATATTTAGGTCCCGAAAATTATTGGTATATTCAGGGAAACACAACACTGTCATCTGCTGCACGAGTTTCAATAGGCGGAACTAATGATAAGTTAATATGGGACGGAAGTAATTTAACTGCTACTGGAACTATAAATGCAAATGCTGGAACATTTACGGGTGTAGTCAACATAGGCACTGCTTCAGTAAATGGTCAGCTAAATCTATATGCGGGAGCTAATAAGTTTGAAGTTGGAAGACTAAAAGATATTAATAACAATTGGCTTAACGAAATAGGAATTCAAGGAACGGACTCTACGGGACAATTATTTCAATTAGATACCTTAAATGGAGTAAGAGTTTTTAAGGGAAGCATTGGCGGATGGACAATAAATACAGATACAATATATAAAAATTATACAAGCTTAAATTCAGATGGATCTATTACTGCTGGATCTTCTGGACAGTTTACGGTAACTTCAGCTGGAGCCCTTACTGCTACTGGGGCAACAATTATGGGAACCGTTCGAGCAAGCAATGGAGGATTTGGAACCTTAACTAGCGATCTTTCTGCTATAGATAAAGGTTGGGAAATTAATGCAGCTAAAATAGTTTCTACTGGGTCTGCTGCTGGAATAGGCACAATAGAGCTGGATGGAGAAAATGCTTCTATAAAAGGTGGAAAATTATATGGGGGCATATTTTATTTAAATACTACAGGTGCCACAGACAATACTGACTATATTTCTTCTGCTGGAAGTTTTAGATTGGGCGATGGCAGGGTGGTATGGAATAATGGAAATTTATCAGTTCAAGGCGATATTCATGGATCAGATATTTATATTGGAACATATGATGCTAATAATTATACAAATGCTCCAGATTATATAAAAGCTAATGGGCAAATTAGATTAGGAAGTGGTAAAATAGTATTTGATGGCAACGATACTCTTGAAATAAAAAATACAGATTTTTACTTAGGAGATAGTTCAGGGTCAACTAACTTTATTAAAAAAGATGGAAGCTTTAGCTTTGGATCTAGTGCATTATCTGGTTCATCTTCTGCAGTAAATATAAATGTTGGCGGTTCAATATATTTTAATGATATGCCTACGCATGATGGGGATGGGTGGGCTGGAGATCCAACAATAACACTTAGAGAAAGTGATAATAAGTTAGTTAGAGGGCGAAGACTAATATACGACAGCACTAGAACTGGTGCAACTGCGCCTCCAAATCCAGTTGGGGGACAATACTTAACTGGGAATGGCTACAAAGACGTAAAAGCAGGAGATCTGCTTTTAATTCAACAGTAAAGAAGATAAATGCCTATATATAGACTTAACAATAGTGGAGAGTGGAAAAAGCTGTCTGCTCTATATAGGCTTAACAACTCAAGCATTTGGAAAAAAATATCTGCTATATATAGATTAAATAGCAGCGGAATATGGAAAAAAATATTTGGATCTTTGGGGAATCCCGCACCAAAATCAGATGTTAATTTGTGGTTTATAGAATCACCATATACTTCTGCAGCTAATAAAAGCACAGATGCAAATCAAATAACTGGCGCTGCATGGCAAGATTCTAGAATATATATACAGAGGGGTAAATGGGAGAACGACCCATTATATTTTGAAGTAAGAATACAAAAGAAAAATAGCGGTGGAACCTGGGCAGTAATTGATCCTCCAGGAATAAACGACTCTACCTTTACATATATTTCTGGACAAGAATATCAAGATTCAGACTATACAGAAATATGGCCAACCTCATCTAGCAACTGGCCATCAGTTTCGTTGGCAGATATAAAAAACAAAGCGGTATTTAGAGCTAAGTTTAGAGTTTCACAAACAATAGATCCATCAGAAACAGAATTAGATCAGTTAGAATTTCATTTCCCCTCAGATCTTGGAATAGCACCCAGATTAAGATTTGATTTAAATCCTTATTCTGGAGAATATCTGGCAGAGTATCCAGATCTTAGTAATCCTGCATTTAAGCAATTCGGATTAAAATGGAGATACAACACTTTATATTTTTCAGAGTTCGACGCAATTGATGTAATTGCAAAACAAATTGTAGAAGTTACAGATTTTAATGGAAATGTTGTAGTTGCACCATACGAAGTTCCATTAGGTGCAGGAAATCCACAGCTTACAACTATAACTTATACTCAAGCAATGATTGATAGCGGAGAAGAATATATAATAAATTTGTACGTTGTAGCTAATGATTATTACTATCAGCCAGGATTTACGATGGCTCAGCATATGGATGGCGGCGATCAAACAGTTAAATTATATAGTTTAGTCTGGCAGCCAGAAATTGTAGTAGAAGACCCAGAAGTAAACATCTCAAATAGAACAAAATCGGGATTCGATGTAGATTGGTATTCTTCAAACGCAGAAAGATACGAAGTTAACATAACTAATGCCCTTGGGTCTTCATTATTTGGATATCCAAAAATTACCGAAGACACATCAGCATCAGTTTTTGGCCTATCAGAAAATACTCAATATGAGGTGTATGTAACTGGATTGGTTGGAGCGGATAATCAGTTTCAAAGTAATGAAATATATAAATGTGTTAGAACGCTTACTTCTGGAATTGCAGCACAATTAAGTGAGGCATTTGGACAGACTTCAAATAGTTATCAAATACAAATAAATAATTTTTCATCAATAGACCCGTTAGATGGTTGGGAAATAAATATAGATTCAACAAATGGTCAAGTCTCTAGATCACAAAATATTATAACCGTTTCAAATGTTTTAAATGGAACTCCGTCCTGCGTAACGGCAACAACAGTTAACATTGACAATAATAATTTATGCTTGCAGTCTTGGGAGCTTGCAACATCAAATGAAGTTTGTGAAACCCTAGGAACCTGGTATTGCAGAAAAACTACTCATCCCGCAGGAGTTTGCACTACATACATTTCTTCTTATGACGCAACTGGTAGTGATACTGGATATTTTATTCAATGTTCTTTAAATCAAATATGCTGCTCTTTAGTTACTTATGGAGAGTGGTCAGCATGGGAGTATACAGATTGGTCTGAATGGAGCAACTGTAATCAATGTCAAAAAACAAGACTTAGGACAGCTACAAGAACCAGAATTAAAACAACTACAAATGGCGACTGTTCACAAGTAACAACACCTGAATCTGAAACAAAAACATTCACTACCCCTGCACCAATTTCAGAGGAAGCGTGTACAGATTGTGTACAATATGAAAATTGTTGTTGTACGCCAAGCTCTTCTACAACCTTGGGTCCAAAAACATATACTGGCCCAGGAGATGCATCAAACGATTATTGGAGCGCATATGGAAGTTGCACTCAAGGAGAAAGAGCTAGATATAGATCATGGACAGCTATAGAGACAACAGTTAGTACATTATCAGATTGTAGTCAGACAACAACAACAAAAGAAGTTAATGGAAACGAATATGATTACACATCATGCTGTACAGTTAGTTGTGTTATTACAAACAAACAATACACTGGCGTTGTTACATATGATAATTGTATTCAGGGACAAAGAGCTAAAAAAACATGGTGGACTGGCATCGAAACTTGCACAAATTCTAGCTGTGTTGAAACCTCAACTAATGTGGAAAGATTTGATACAGAGTATGTTGCATGCTGTACTGCAAGCTGCACATATGGAGATAAAACATATACTGGACCAGGGTCTGCATCAAATGGATACTGGTCAGCATGGAGCAACTGTAACCAGGGCGAAAGATCCAGATATAGATCGTATACTCAACTTCAAACATGTATAGATATACATTGTAATTCTACAACCACAGAAAATAATGGAAACGAATACCAATATACAGGATGTTGCACGGCTGGGACAACTTGTACTACTGGCACTAAAACTTATGGAGAGTGGTCAGCATGGAGCAACTGTAACCAGGGAGAAAGATCCAGATATAGACCCTGGACAGCTATTCAAACTTGCGTTACTACAGATAGCAGTTGTAATGAAACCACGACAACGTCTGAAGTTAATGGAAATGAGTATGAGTACACATCATGCTGTACAGCATCTTGCACCACTGGCACTAAAACTTATAGCGATTGGTCAGCATGGGGTAACTGTATTCAAGGAGAAAGAGCTAGATATAGAACTTGGTCAGCAACAGAAACATGCACAACAACTAGCTGTACCACAACAACTAGTACAGTAACTGGAACTGAATACGAATATACAGGATGTTGCACGGCTGGGACAACTTGTACTACGGGAGACAAAATATACAGCGACTGGACAGCATGGAGCACTTGTAGGCAAGGAGAGCAATCGAGAGTTAGGACGTGGACCGCAATAACAACTTGCGTTACTACAGATACCAGTTGTAATACAACAACAACAAGTTCAGAAACTAGTGGCAATGAATTTGAGTATAGAAATTGTTCTACAACACCGTTCTTCCCGCCGTTCTTCCCGTTCTTCCCACCATTCTTCCCATTCTTCCCACCATTCTTCCCACCATTCTTCCCACCGTTCTTCCCAACATTTGGCGCCACACCATTCTTCCCACCATTCTTCCCACCGTTCTTCCCACCGTTCTTCCCACCGTTCTTCCCACCATTCTTCCCACCATTCTTCCCACCGTTCTTCCCACCGTTCTTCCCAGCATTTGGTGGATTTACCCCAGTTTAAAGATAGACAAGATTTTATAAATATGATATTATTTCTAAAAGGAGATTTATGAAAAAAAGTGATTTAAATGGAAGTACTTATATTGTTTTAGTGGATGGAGAATATGCAGGCTGGTTTAATATTGCAGGAGATTCTACGCAAGTATTAAGGGCTGGCCTGTCTAGTAACCCAACTTTGATAGACATGGAAGATTTGAATATAGATTTATCAGATCTTCCACAGCCAGCAAAAGGTTACTTTTGGAATGGCTCTGGATTTGATAAAAAGGAAAATGATGGCAACGAAGTGGCAGCAGATTAAAAAGCTTATTAATTCGGAAGACGTAAAGCCATGGGATTTTTTAAACCCTAATACAGAATATTCGTCCGAAGAAGAGGCTGGCAGAAGATTTAGCATATGTCTAAGTTGCCCATCATTAAATCAAACCACTAAAACATGCAAGGAATGTGGTTGTTTTATGGCAGCAAAAACTAAGCTTAGTAATGCTACCTGCCCCATGAATAAATGGTAATGGTATAATATAAAAGGAGGTAACAAATGGCCGAATACACATTAAGTAATGAGGAAAAAAATAATATTATTATTACCCACCTCAGAACATTAGCTTTTCAAAAATATAATTTAGAGGTTTCAATAATGGAGGAGCAGGCAACTGCTACGCCACACGAAGATAATCTAAATGCCTATAACTCACAAATTGCTGCTATAGATGCTAAGATAGCAGTACTAGAAGCAGAGTCAAGCTCATTGGTTCCTGCAGTTTAATAGAATGTAAAAAATGGTTTCAAAAGAACAATTGGTAATAACTGCACTTCAGGAAAGAATTGGTCAAATTTCAGCACACTATGAATTACAGATAGCTGTGCTTAGGGCGGAGTTAACTAACTTAACTGATTTGCAAAACGAAAAAAAGGAAGCCGTAGAAGAGTATTCTAAATCAATAGAATCTTTAATTGGAGAAAATAATGGCTGAAGTATTTAGAGATGGAGAACCAGTTGATCCTATCAAGCTGCAAAAATTACAAGATCAGATTACTGAAATAAAAGCTACCGCATCTAATGCTTTAGATTTAGCAAATAGAACTTCTGATGGAACTACAGAAACCTATCAGTTTATTACACGTGCAGACTCTATAGAATTTTCTAATTTAAAAAATGGAGTAAAGGTTTCTGAGCCCATAGATTTAGGATTTATAGAAGGAGACTTAGTTTATACTACCGCTACTCCAAGATATGTGAAACCAGAATTTTATAAAGTAAATGTTTCAATTAGTGGTCCACGACTGTCTCCAACAATTAATGTAAGTCAAACTAATTCAGATAAAAAAACTATGGAAAAATTAGTTATTGATTACATATCAGTTGGAAAAAGAAAAATAGAACTTTCCTAGCCCTTGACAGGCTACATCTTAATGCTACAATTACCCTAGCTTGAAATCTGTTTCTAAGCTTTTTACTTAAGGGTATAAATGACAAACGATTTAAAATGGATGCTTTCATCCGATCAACAATTTCCTTATCAAGATAACAAAATGATTGAATTATGGTTTAAGGTAATGGAATGGTTTAAGCCTGATGTGGTAGACATTCTTGGGGATACAGATGATCAGGCATGTTATAGTAAATATACAGAAGGTCGTTCTGCGGAATTTTTAAAGATGTATAAAGATCAAAATGGAGCATCTATATTTCCACTGATGGAGCATGAGGCTAAAGGCGCAAGAGAATTTTATATAAGAAATAGGGAAGTTGCTGGAAAGGATGCAGAATTATTTACAGCACTAGGAAATCATGATATTCGTATTTTTAGATATATGGACGCAAAGCTTCCAGAGTTTCTTAATATTGCCACGCCAGAATCTTTATGGAACTTAGATTCCCTTGGCTACGGTTATATTTATTACGACGACTTGCCTAAAAAAAGATATGGAGATATCCACGTTCATCATGGATTGTCTGTTGCCGATGCTGGAGCAGTTAGAGCAGATATGAATCAAATGCAAGTGTCTTTAATTCGTGGCCATTCGCATAGGCTAGCTTCACACTTTCAGACTTATGAATTAAGAAATAAGGGCAAGGGAGAAACAATTCGTGGTTATGAAATCGGGCATATGTGCGATCCAAGAAGTTCAGGAATGAAGTATATGCAGCATCACGATTGGCAAAAGGGATTTGCTGTTGCTCATATAGAAAATGGAAAATATCCACATGTTCAATTAGTCCAAGTTTCCCCAGACTATTCTTGCGTGATAGATGGCAGAGTGATTAAATTATGATGAAATGCGGAAAGTGTAAGGGTAGAGTTTTTGTAGACAGAGTATTCTCTCAAAAACTACACGTAGAAATGTTTTGCATAATGTGTGGAAAACGATGGATGATAAATAAGGATACAAGCCCACTAGGACGATGGCTAGAGCAAACAGAAAAAGACAAGCTAAAAGATTTAGCTATTTCTTCTTAAATAATAAAATACATAAAGTATTAAGTTATTCTAGAGCAAAAGACGAGATGGTTGCTTGGTGCTATCCAGATAAAAAAAGAGTTCTTTATTCTTATTCTCAAGTAGTTAAAAATATGGAAAATGCATATTCTACTAAACAAGTAGCTCAACTATTAAATAAGCATAAGATCACAATAGAGGATTATATTTTGGAGGGTAAAATAAAATATCCACAAAAAGTATATCCTATAGGAAATACAGAAAGTAGTTGGTATAAATTTATGTATAGTGAATCAGACATAATGGACATACATCAGTTTATTTTAGAATCAGGTTATTCTAAAAACATGCCTTCAAAAACAGAACTAAGAGCACTTCTCAAACACAACACTATATTGTATACTAAGACCACAGAGGGCAACTTTGTGCCAGTATGGAAGGCGGATTAATGTCTAGCAGGGTTGTAGTTTGTGAGATATGCAAGAAGGAAATAGAATTGCGTTGGGGCATTTTTGGCCACGACACATTGAGTAGACACAGAAAGGCGGAACACTAATGGGATTTGAACAATTGCCAGATAAGCAAGGTGAATTAGATCTACCATACTTTAATTGGAGACCACCAACTCAAGTCAGAGTAGACTTATCATTTACTAGAAACCTTGGAAACTTTGAGAGTATTAAAATTGGAATTGGTGTAGATGATTATGTTCGTGACGGAGAGTCTGTAGATGCTGCAACTGACAGGGTGTATAAATTTGTTGAATCTAAATTGATTTCTAAAACCCAAGAAGTTGAAGAGGAATTAAATGGCAACAAATAAAGAGCCGTATATATTAATTACTATTTACATGGCACTTTATGAGCAGAAGTATGGAAGCAAACCTAGAATAAATAAATATAGAGAAAAGTGGGCCATGCAAGACGTGCTTGACAGCATAGGGTTTGACCAAGCCAAGGATGTCTTAAATTACTATTTCCGTACAGGTAAACCTGGCCACCCATTAAATTTCTTTTACAATAATTTTGATAGGCTTGAAGATATGATGACACAAGTAAATAAAGACGTAGCTAATAGGGCACGTCTGCTTGAACAAACAAAGAAACTGGTTGAAGAAGAGTGAATACCGAAGCTGAATTAATTTCTGCCGTATGTAAAAATAAAGACATCAGCACCCTTCTTGCCGACAATGCAGATGATTTATTTACTTCCCATAAAGATATCTGGGATGGGTTAAAAAGCTATTATTATAAATTTAGAGCCGTTCCAGAAGCTGGCGTTCTGCAAGATAAGTTTAAAGACTTTGAGCCAGTCCAGACCAAAGCTGAGACGGGTTATTATTTAGATAAACTTAAAAATGAGTTTGTTTCTTCTAGGCTAAAAACAATAATGTTACAGGCAGGATCTTCATTGAAAGAAGATGCCCCATCTAGAGTTCTTGGGGTAATGCAAAGTCAACTGGCTACGCTTAGTAGATATACAAATAACGTAAGAGATGTAGATATTACTGACATTGAATCTGCAGAAAGACATTATCAGTCTGTAAAAGATAGGTCTACGGTCATGGGTGGAAGCCCAGGTATCCTTACAGGATTTGAGGCAATAGACAAGGCATACCCCACAGGAATGGCCCCAGGACACCTTATAGTGGCCATAGGATGGCCAGGAAGAGGAAAGACATGGTTTACCTCATACCTAGCCTGTAAAGCCTGGGAGCAGGGCTTCAAGCCAATGATCGTGTCCCTGGAGATGGCTCCAGAAAATATGAGAGACAGAATTTATACAATGCTAGGTTCGGGCCTGTTCCGTGCCAGCGATTTATCAAAAGGAGATATTAATTTAGATGACTTCAGATCATGGGCAACAAAAACCACGGAAGGCAAGAACAGCTTTGTCCTCGTTTCTAATGAGGGCACAGCGGAGGTCACGCCTTCAACTATTCAAGGCAAGATTGACCAGCACAAGCCAGACTTAGTCATATTAGATTATCATCAATTATTTAATGATAATAAACGTAGCAATTCAGAAGTTGAAAGAAATAGAAATATATCAAGAGACTTTAAGTTGTTGGCAGTTACAAATAATATTCCAATTATAGATATTACTGCTGCTACTGCAGATGATATTTCAGATCAAGATGAGCCGCCTATGATGAGTCAGGTAGCATGGTCTAAAGCTATTGAGTATGATGCTGATATGGCTATAGCTATTCATAAGCATGCCAATACAGATATGATTGAGGTGGTGTCTAGAAAAAATCGTCATGGACAAGATTTTAGATTCTTCCTTGATTGGGATATAAATCGTGGAATTATTAAACCTATCTACGAAAATTTACCAGAACTAAATAATGACACACAAAAAGATAAAAAGATTTCAAATTGAGGTAGAGTTTATTGATGATTCTGATATTATCAGGATTAGAAATCAATATGAAAATCTATTAACTAGCCAGATGCGTGATTCTGGATATGTAAGGGTACTTGACATAGACCCAGCTTTTTCGGTAGAATTCACGGGCGAGACATGGAAGTTCTTAATGACTATCCATGGAATTTATGTGGGAAAGAAGAAAGCATGGCAATTAGAGGGTATAACCCAAAACAAACCAGTCAAACGGAATACACGCCAGCTCACATAAAATCTATAATTAAAAGTCTTGGAATAGACATTGCTGGCGAAACAGCAAATGATTATTTGTCTTATTGTCCATTTCACTCTAATAGGCATACGCCTAGTTTTAGTATAAGCCGCACTAAGGGTGCATATATTTGCTTTAATCCATCCTGTGGAAAAACTGGAACAATAATGGATCTAGTAAAAGAAGCATTAGGAAAAAATGAATATCAGGCATTGAGATATATTGAGTCAAAACAACAAGAGTCTTTAGAAAATTTTGACGAAGAGTTAAAGTCTATGTTTGAAGATAAGCCAGATTTTGTAGAATTTTCCCAGCAAACGCTGGATGATCTATACAATAATCTAGGCAAAAATAAACACGCACAAGATTACTTTGAGCATAGAGGAATTAATTTAGACTCAATGCATTATTTTAAACTAGGATATTCATCTAATTTAGGAATGGTAATTGTGCCAGTTCATAGTCCAGACGGAACCCCAGTTGGTTTAGTTGGCAGATCTATATCAGAAAAGAAGTTTAAGAACAGTAACAATTTACCACGAAGTAAAACTATGTTTAACATTCATAGGGCTAAGCGTATTGGAGATAAGGTAATTATTGTTGAGTCCACATTTGATGCAATTAGAATACATCAGGCAGGATTTCCAAATGTTGTAGCAACTTTGGGCGGACACATATCACATGACAATATTAAATTGCTAAATAGATATTTTAATACAATTATATTAATGACAGATTCAGACCAGGCTGGCAGAGAATTAGGAATATCAATTGCTTCAAAGCTAAAAAACAAAAACATCTTGTGGGCTTCGCACTCATATGGTAAGATATATCCTAATGGCGCAAAAGACGCAGGCGATATGTCAGATGAAGATATAAATGCATGCATAAATAACGCAGTTTCCGATTTCGAATATCGATCTTGGAACCCATGATATAATGGAAAGACAGACGGATATATACCGTCAAATATATTAAGGAGATACAAAATGGGTATAGCAAAAGGTTTGGCAAACCTAAAATTAGATAAGCCACAGGTAAATTCTGGTGAAGGAAGTAAGGCACGTTGGGTTAAGTTAGAAGATGGCGAAAGTGTTAAAATAAGATTTCTACAAGAACTTGATGCCAATTCCCCAACATACAACGATAAACTAGATGTTGGTATTTTTGCAGTAGAACACACAAATCCAAAAGACTATAGAAAAAAGTTGGTCTGCTCTTTTGAAGATGAGGATAGATGTTGGGGTTGTGAACAACATAGAAAAGACTATAAAGCTGGATGGAAAGCACGTCAAAGACTTTATATTAATGTTTTAGTAGACGATGGTAAGAACGATCCATATGTAGCAATTTTATCTCAGGGAATGAGTGGTAAAACTATTACCCCTACTTTAATTGAGTATGCTAATGAAATGGGTTCAATTAGCAACTTGATGTGGAGAATGAAAAGAACTGGAACAAAAACAGATACCAGTTACACCATTATCCCATTAGCTAAAGATGATTCAGGATTTGATGCTTCTGGATTAGAACTGTATAAGCTAGAAGAATCTGCCGTACGTCAGCTATCTTATAAAGATCAGGAAGCATTCTTTACGGGACAGGGTGGATCTGAAGAAGTAGAGTCTACATCACAAGATGTAAGCTGGTAATTTAGAAAGGCGGAGAGCTAATGTCATTTGTACATCTACATGTACATTCCTATTATTCATTAATGGATGGCCTTAACTCTCCTGCCGATCTTGTAAAGGCAGCAAAAGATGCTGGGCAGAATTCAATTGCCATAACAGATCATGGAACATTAGCATCACACAGAGAGTTTCAGATAGCATGTAAAGAGCAAGGAATAAAACCTATTCTAGGTGTTGAGGCCTACATATCTCCAACCGATAGGTTTGATAGATCTTCAAAAACAGATAAATCTATTCAGGCGTACAACCACATAATACTGCTTGCAAAAAACAAAAAGGGACTTCAGAACATAAATGCTTTGCAGGAATTAGCATGGAACGAAGGCTTTTATCACAAGCCTCGTATTGATAGAGAGATATTAAATGAATATGCGGAAGGCATTATCGTATTGTCTGGATGCCTCAATGGATTGGTTAGCAAGGCTATTGAAAAGGAAGATTATTCAGAAGCACGACTTCTTCTTAAAAACTTTCAGAAAACTTTTCATGAAGATTTTTATGTTGAGGTACAATCTCACAATCCGCCGCAAGTAAACGAAAAGTTATTAGAGCTAGCAGACGAATTAGGGATTAAAGCGGTGGCAACAGGAGACGCTCATTTTGCCAAAGGTGAAGATAAAGTATTAGAAGAAGCCATGCTAATATTATCTACAAACCCTAAGATGGACAAAGATGCAGACTTTGAAATGTCTCGTAATATGAAAGACATGCTAGACAGATTTAATTATCTATATCCAGATAGAAGAATATCATTTCAGGATTATAATTTATTCATACAGACATTTGATGAGATTTCAGAAGACTTTCGTAAAGCAGGAATTCAGCGCACAGATATTTATTCAAATACACTAGAGATTGCTGATAAGGTTGAAGAATATGATTTCTATAAAGGTCTAGATCTATTGCCCGTGCCCAAAAGAAATGCAGATGATAAGCTAAAGGAACTGGCATATGAAGGGCTAAAGGCAAAAGGATTAGACCAAGATATTAATTACATCGAACGTGTTGAAGAAGAATTAAATATAATTAAAGATAAGAAGTTTGCCTCTTACTTTTTAGTTATTGCTGATATGATTAATTGGGCCAAGACAAATTCTATTATGGTAGGTCCAGGCCGTGGTTCGGCAGCAGGCTCTTTAGTTTGCTACTCATTAGGAATTACAGACGTTGACCCAATTAAATATGACTTATTGTTCTTTAGATTCATTAATCCAGAAAGAAATGACTTCCCAGATATCGATACCGACTTTGAGGATCGACGCCGCAAAGAGGTCAAGAACTATCTGAAGCAGAAATTCAAACATGTTGCCTCCATCTCTACATATACTTATTTTAAAGATAAGGGCGTAGTCAGAGATGCTGCACGAGTATTCATGGTTCCACTTTCAGATGTAAACCGTGCACTAAAATCCATAGACACATTTGAAGACTATCTGGAGTCTCCAAACACTCAAGAATTTAGAATGAAGTATCCAGAAGTCACATGGCTAGCAGAAAAACTACGTGGAAAAATTAGAAGTGTTGGTGTGCATGCTGCTGGCGTAGTTGTTGCTAAAGATGATATAAGAAACTATGCACCAATTGAATCTCGTGAAGATGCACAAGATAAGGTATCTGGAAGAATTCCAGTAGTTGCTTATGATATGGATACCGTAGCCGATATAGGACTAATTAAATTAGACGCTCTCGGACTTAAGACCCTTTCGGTTATTTCAGATACACTGTCTTCTATAAAAGAGAGACACCGCAAAGAAATCAACTTGTCAAGTATACCACTAGATGATGCAGATATATATAAGAATTTGAGCGACGGGTATACAATGGGAGTATTCCAAGCTGAAGCAACACCATACACTAATCTCTTGATAAAGATGCAAGTCTCAACCTTTGAAGACCTTGCTGCATCTAACGCCCTAGTAAGACCAGGGGCTATGGATACTGTTGGTATTTCCTATATTAAAAGAAAGCACGGACAAGAGGCAGTGAAGTATATACATCCCATAATGAGACCCTTTACAGAAAACACATATGGGGTTATTATTTATCAGGAGCAAGTAATGCAGGCTTGCGTTTATTTAGGAGGAATGACCTGGTCTGAAGCAGACAAGGTTAGGAAAGTAATTGGAAAGAAACAAGATGCAAAAGAACTCAGTCCATTCAAAGATAAGTTTATTCAGGGCGCTACGCAGCATATCAGCAGAGACGAAGCAGAATATCTCTGGAAAACCTTTGAAGCCCACGCAGGTTATTCGTTCAATAGGTCTCATGCTGTTGCTTACTCTATGCTTTCTTATTATACCGCTTGGCTTAAGCATCATTATCCTATTGAATTTTTATTCTCGATCCTTAAAAACGAAAACGATAAAGACGCCAGAACAGAGTATTTAATTGAAGCTAAAAGACTTGGTCTGGATATAAAGCTACCACACATTAATAAGTCAGATGTTTATTTTTCCTTACAGGATAATTCAATTAGATTTGGATTGGCGGAAGTTAAATTTATATCAGATAATATTGCTAATAAAATTATTGATAAAAGACCTTATGCCGATTATTCAGATTTTATTGCAAAAGCTTCAAAAAAGGGAAGTGGAATTAACTCTAGGGCAATAGCTGCATTAAATGCAGTAGGTGGAGCTACCTTTGATGATAATCCTAGAACAGGTAAAGAGCAACAAAATTATTATGAATATTTAAATATACCTCAGTTTAATATTGGTATGAATCCAAAGATAAAGGCGCAGGCTAAACCTATAGCAGAGTTTGATGACCTAGGATCTTTCCCTATGTTCGGAATGGTCAAGAGCATTAAAAGAGGCTCAGGTTGGGCAAGAATAGAGCTAGTTGATGAGAGTGGATCAGTTGGATTATTTCATAATGAACAAACACAAATAGAGGCTGGCAAGATGTATTTTATTTTAGTGGGAGATAACCGAATAGCAAGATATGTAAAAGTGGATGATATTAAAGAAAATTCGCCAGATTTATTTGTGCAATATTTATATTCTAGCGGATATGACATTGACGATAACCAGCAGTTTGTGATAAGCTTCAGTCCTTACAGAACAAGTAAGGGTAAGACTATGGCTCACGTAGTTATGTCTGATAAAGACAAAAATCTAACAAGAGCAATTGCATTCTCTAGCATGTATCCAATAGCACTGGCTAAAATGCGTGAGGGAATGATATGTAAGCCAATTCTAAAGAAATTAGAGGATGGCACCTTAATGATAAAGGAAATAAAATGACGGGAAATCCAGAAGAAGTATTTCAAGCAATGAATGCTTCTAGAATTTTAGTAGCTATATTGGCTAAGTTAGGTAGCGTAGAAATACCTACAGAGCTTTTTATGTCTGCCAATAATGAAGATAAGCAGTTGTCTGTAACCTATAATGACGAAACGTTATCATTTGAGTTTAGCTTGCGTGAGGGTGGAGAACAGGATGAGTATGAACTCGTTAATGACTGATTACGGACTAGACGCCTTATCTGCAGTTTTGCACGAGACTGCACTGGAAAAAGGATTTTGGGATGGTGAATATTCGCACGATAAGATCGGTAACAAACTTGCTCTAGTACACTCGGAAGTTACTGAAGTTCTGGAGGCTATCCGCAAAGATCAGGGGTCTGAAAAAATTGTAGAAGAAATTGCAGACATAATAATTAGAATATTAGATTTGTATGCTGCAATGAGAAATGAAGAGCATGTAATTCATAGTCTTGATGAATCGCTACAAAATAAAATGAACAAAAATATTTCTAGGCCAAGACTTCACGGAAATTTATTTTAATGCTATACTTATATAAAGAAAGAGAATAATGACAATACAAATAGATGATATATTAGCAAAGCTTGATCCTAAAACTAGAAATAGAGTTCAGTCTGCTGTTGAGGTTACTGTTGAAAAGCAACCTACACCTAGCATAGGATTGAATCTTGCCCTCAGAGGCGGTCTTGGATTTGGTAGACAGGTTTTGGTTTGGGGCAATAAGTCTGCTGGTAAATCATCTTTTTGTTTGCAAATGATAGCAGAGGCACAGAAAGCTGGAAAGACATGTGCCTGGATAGATGCAGAGCACTCCTACGATAAATCTTGGGCGGAAAAGCTAGGAGTTAATTCTGAGGAGTTAATATATTCATCAGCAAAAACAGTAAACGATATGGTAGATGTTGCTACGCAATTAATGGAAGCAGAAGTTGATATTATTGTTGTAGATTCTATATCAGCATTATTACCAGCAATATATTTTGAAAAAGATTCATCTGAATTAAAGAAGCTTGAAGACACCAAGCAAATTGGAGCAGAAGCAAAGGATATGACCCATGCGG
>VFQS010001109.1_pt1 | contig 25882 bp, 19 predicted proteins | sample 3512361 | NCBI WGS metagenome assembly VFQS01 (sample SAMN10412375, study PRJNA504923) | tailings metagenome | isolation source: Relicate 1 Philex TSF3 active mining | place: Philippines
CCGGTCTCTACATCACGGCATCCACGCCGATCCTCACGCCCGACGGTGTGGTGAAGGCTCGCGAGTTGTCGGGAATCAGTGGCACGTTGTTCTTCCGTGATGGCATCACCGGCCAGGTGACCGCCAAGGCCCGGTCGCGCAGTTGGGGCGAACTCAACGCGGCGCTTCACAAGAACTGACATGACGGCACTCCCGGCAGGCTTCCGTAGTTGGGTGACCAACGTGGGCGTGAAGGACGACTCGCGTGACTTCACGATCGTGGCGGCCGATCAGGTGGTCGCTGCAGCAGGTGTGTTCACGCAGAGTCGTTTCGCCGGACCGAGCGTGCTCGTGAGTCGCGAGCACCTCACCGATCACCGGGCACGAGCCGTCGTCGTGATCTCCAAGAATGCCAACGTGGCCAACGGCCCGATCGGACTCGCTCATGCACGCGAGGTGACCGAAGGTGTAGCCGCCCGACTGGGGTGCGCGGCCACTGACGTGCTCATCGCCTCCACTGGTGTGATCGGTCGTGTGTATCCGATCGATCGGATCCGAACCGGCCTCGCGTCGATCCCCACTCCCCTGCCCGACACCGATGCGGTCGCCGTGGCGCAGGGAATCATGACCACCGACACCGTGCACAAGATCGCCGAGGCGCGAGTGGGTTCGGGCTCGGCTCGAGTGGTGGGTGTGGCCAAGGGTGTGGGAATGATCGAGCCGAACATGGCAACTCTCATCACCATGGCCTTCACCGACGCAGAAGTAGATGGTGCGGTGCTCGATGCGATGTGGCGCCGCGTGATCGACCGCACGTTCAATTGCGTGTCGGTCGACACCGACACGTCCACGAGCGACACGGCAATCGTGATGGCGAGCGGGGCCGCCGGCACCGTCGGTCTCGACGAGTTGGAATCGGCGCTCTACGCGGTGTGCGAGTCGCTCACGAAACAAGTGGCGCGCGATGGCGAGGGAGCCGAGAAACTCATCGAGGTGCGAGTCGACGCGGCCCGCGATCGCGAGCAAGCCAAGACGGTGGCCAAGTCGATCGTGAATTCGCCGCTCGTGAAAACGGCGATCCACGGAGCCGACCCCAATTGGGGGCGGGTGGCCGCCGCCATCGGCAAGTGCAGCCAGTACGTCGACATCGATCAGGAGCGAGTCGTCATCCGTTTCGGATCACAAGAGGTGTATCCGTCGCCGGTCGATGCGTCGGGACTCGAACGGTTGGCGCAGTACATGCGCGGCGATGACGTGCTGATCCACGTGTCGCTACGAACGGGTGATGCGGATGCGACCGTGTGGGGTTGCGACCTCACCGACGGCTACATCCGCATCAATGCCGACTACACCACCTAAGGCTTCCCGACCCCTGGCGTTCTGGGTCCAAAAAACGACGCCTGGCGTCCAATCCTTGACCCAGAACACCAGGGATTGTCACGGCTCGACGTCGTCGTCGACGTCACCAGACCCGTCACCAGACCCGCCACCAGACCCGTCATCGGACACGTCGTCGGACGAAGGTTCGTCGTCGACCACGGTCGTTCCAGGAGCGTCGGGGAGAATCTCGTCACTCTCTGGCTCGTCCGTCGGTGACTCCGACTCCGATGGTTCGTCCTCGGATGACGGCTCCTCTTCCGGAACCGAACCGTCATCGGACTCGGGCTCGCCGTCCTCATCGTCGCCATCGGCGATCTCCGCTTCGATGTCATCGAGGATCGAGGTGAACTCTTCGATGAACTCGTCACCGAAGAACTCCGCGAACCCATCCCCCAGGACTGCCACCCAGTCGTCGAGCACGTCCTGCAGAGTGTCGAGGATCCACGTCAAGAGTTCCACATCGAGTTCGTACGACTCGGCCTCGATGCTCGACTCTTCGAGAATTCCGGTCTCGGCGTCGTAGTCGATACTCGTTTCCGTGAATTCACCGTCGGCGTTCTCGCCATCGGAAGAGTCTTCCCAGATGGAATTTCCTTGGTCGTCGAGAAGCGACAGGTCTCCCTCGTCACCGCTTTCTTCGAAGGAGAAATCGACGTCGCCCTCGAGGTCGAATTCGTATCCTTCGTCACCGTAGGCGACATCGACCATGAGCGATCCGTCGCCATCGATTTCCATCGACGGATCGTCATTGGTCGCATCCACGTAGATCGATGGCAATGCCTCGAAATCCGTCTCTTCGTACGATCCATCGATCTGCGTCGAGTTCTTCCCCGGAAGATCGACCGTCAGAACCATTCGGACCGTCGTCGTCGAATCATCGAGCACCTCACCGATGACCGGCTTTGCGGAGAAGGCGCCAGCCCGGGCTTCGATCACGATCACCGCTCCCGTGCCTCGTCGAGCACCACGGAACGGATACACGGACACACCGTCCCGCTTCTGCAACACATTTCGGCTATCGAGCACCTCTCCCGAGAAGTCGAGCTCCACTCCAGCCGCTGAGGCGCCGCCGGTCGACACGGTCAGAACGGTGGCACCTTTCATGTCGCTGTCGTCCGTCCACGGGGCCGGCACCGCGACTTCTCGCTCGTCCATCAACGTGAGGTCCATCGTTCCGACGCCTCCGCTCCAGACTTCGCTGTCGACTCCGGCATTCGTGGCGGCCATGTCGTAGGTCCACTCACCCGATGCGCGGTCGATGAACACCGGCAGGATTCGTCCCGGGTAATTGTTGTCGTACACGTGGATCACGACGGTGGTTGCGCCATCGGTGGACACCGCGATGGGCGTGATCGCATGGGCACCCACTTCGCTGTACAAACCGATCGTCGCCCCCTCCCCGTCTCGGAGGGCCTCTGCCACTCGGGCCGCAATATCGAGTGGCTCCCATTCGAGCGTCGGAGACGTCGCCGCTCGGACCGCCGGGAACGTCTGCGACGCCCACCAACGTGCGATCGACGTGCCGACCGTGACTTCGTCACGACTCAACTCCGAGGTGGCGGAGGCCCCCGCTTGGAAGCTCGAGACGTCGTCGCGACCTTCCAAGAAGCGCTGGCTGAGAACGGCCATTCCTTCGCAACGTCCGCCCTGAATCGCCAGATTCATCTGATCGATCCACTGTTGGGCAGCCGGGTGGAGCACACAACCATTCGACGTGTCGAGGCACACCGCCTTCTCGCCGAACATGCTGACGGCGAGCGACGGCGTGTATGCGTCCGAGGTCGGGGGACCTCCCCAGTTCTCGAATCCGAATCCGTCGGTGGGCGGAATCAAGCCGCTGTCGGCGCACACCGTCCAGCCCGGTTCAAGTCCGAGGTCGGCGCGGGGCTCCTCCACGCAGTTGTCGAGCGTCGAACCGTCGGCCGGAGCGATACTGGCCGACTCGGAAGCGACGTCGTCGGCCGACGTCTCCAACGGCGTACCTCCTCCGCATCCGATCATGCCGGTCAGGAAGACTGCGGTGACGATGATTGCCCTGCGACGACTCATGGGCGCAGTGTGCCATACGCGCGATCGAGGACGATCGATGTGGCACACTCCGGTCATGGATCAACCCTTCATGCAACGGCGGGTCGTGTGGGTCTCCGTCATCGCCGCTCTGAGCCTCGGACTCGGATTCGTCGGCGGACTCATTGGCTCAGCCCTTGGTTCCGACGATTCGGAGCCGCTCGCAGCAACGTCGTCCGAGGAACTCACGGTCAAGGGTGCGACGGCGAGCACGATCAAACCCGGTGTGATCACCGTCCCGAACCTCGCGCCTTCGGTGAAGAACAACCAAGGTCCAGCGGGTCCCCCGGGCCCAGCCGGACCGCAGGGTCCCGCCGGCCCGGCTGGTCGGGGCCTCAAGGGTTTCCAATCCGTCTCCGTCGGAGGTGAGTTCGATTATCTCGGCGAGTGGACCGCGACATGTCCGGCTGGAACGACCGCACTCACCTGGCAACTTGCTTCGTCGTCGAACGCCATCGTCTCGATGGCTGCGCAGGATCCATTCGATTCACAGCCCAACAAGTGGCGCTTCAGGGCAACGACGGAAAGCGTCTTGAGTGACGGAGTCGCCCGCTTCACGTTGATCTGCGCCCTCATCGAGTGACTCGGCGTCCGACCTGACCCACTCAAACTGCAACTCGACCCCAACCCCTGGCGTTCTGGGTCTAAAAAACGACGCCTGGCGTCCAATCCTTGACCCAGAACACCGAGAGCGATCAGGACATCACTTGGGTGGCATACGGATGCCGCCGTCCACGCGGATGGTCTCGGCATTCATGTAACTGTTGGTCACGCACTCGACGACCATCGACGCCAACTCAGTGTCGTAGCCGAGTCGATTCGGGAACAGCACACCGGTCTGCAACTTCTCCTTGAACTGCTCGCTGCCCTGACCCTCGCCGTAGATCGGCGTGTTGATGAGACCCGGGGCCACGGTGTTGACGCGCACACCGACAGCGGCGAGGTCACGCGCGATCGGCAACGTCATGCCGACGACGCCACCCTTCGATGACGAGTACGCGGCCTGTCCGATCTGACCGTCGAATGCGGCGACCGACGCGATGTTGACGATCGCTCCGCGCTCACCGTCGTTCATGGGTTCAGTGACGCTCATCGCCGTGGCGGCGAGGCGAATGCAGTCGAAGGTGCCGACCAGGTTGATCGCGATGACCTTCTTGTAGGCGTCGAGGTTGGCGGCCGAGTCGTACGACCCGTCCTTGCCGACGGTGCGCTGGGCCCAGCCGATACCGGCCGAGTTCACGAGCACGCGCAGCGGACCCATCGACTTGGCCATCTCGATGGCATTCACGATGTCGTCGGTCTTGGTGACGTCGACCTTGCAGAACGCTCCGCCGATCTCGTTGGCAACCGCGTTGCCCTTGTCTTCCTGAAGGTCGGCGACGACGACCTTGGCTCCTCGCTTGGCCAGAAGGCGGGCGGTGGCGGCTCCGATTCCCGAGGCCCCACCAGTGACGATTGCGCTTGCTCCGTTGATGTCCATGCCGGCGAGGCTACGGCTAGCGCTGCTTCAAGGCCAAAGCCAAGGCCTCACATACTGCCGATGGTCCGCCGATGAGGAACTGCTTGGTGGCCGACAGCAGCGCACTCTTGACCGAAGCCGGCACGTTTCCGCACGGCGGCACCAACAGGAGCGGTGATCGCGTCGCACCACCGGCCAAGAATGGGGCCGAGGTGAGCGAATCGATGGGCGACTGCCCCGATGCGAGACCGATCGTGCCCGAGTTGAACCCAGCGACGTTGGACTTGATCCAGTCGACGGCGAGGGCCGACGTCGTGTAGCGATCGGCACCGGCGAGGCGCGTGATGTTGGCAGCGGGGACACCGAGGGCGATCAACTGCTGATCGACGACGGTCGGCAACACCGATGTTCCGCCGACGAGAACCACTCGTCCGTTCGGTCGTGCCGCCCACCATTCGGTGATCGCGGCCAATGTTTCGGCGTCGATGCCGAACGGGGTCGACAGCAACAACGGATCGGCGAGCGAGAACGCGGCCGGAGCGATCGACAAAGCGTCGACCTGCGACGAACCGGCGGCGACGAACAGGAAGTCGGCACTCGACATCACCGCACGAGCCAATTGCTCGGCCGTGCGATATCGATCGGCTCCTTGGATTCGCGCGATCGATGCCGATGGCAACAACGCACGGATCTGATCCTCGACGGCCGGCTGAACGGCGTTGGCTCCACCCACGATGGTGACCGTCAACGGCTTGTTCGACGACAGGTACGACGACAAGGTGGCGGGCAGTGCGTTCGCCTGGGTGAGCAAGATCGGCGCGCGACGTGCACCCGCGTAACCGGCCGCCGCCAGTCCGTCGACGGTACCTAGTCCGTTCACGATCACGACCTCACCGGCTGCAACACCACCACCCATGAGCGAGAGTGTCGCCATGCCGGTGGCCGTGGTGTATCGACTGTCGCCGTACACGCGAATCTGCTCGACCTGGCCGGCCATCTCGAGAATGCGGTCACGCAACCACAGCGCGAATTGGGCCTGACCCGACGTGTTCAGGTGCACACCGTCGGCGAACCATCGCGACCGACTTCCGGCCGCACTGGCTCCGTTCCAATCGAGGATGCGCAGTTGTGGCCATTTCTGAGCCGCCGCCACGAGGGCCCGGTTGTGCGTCGCGTACGTGGACGATCCATTGGACTGACGCCGCTCCGACATGTTGACCCAGCCGACCGCACGCACTCCCTTGGCCACGAGTGCTTGCATCACCTGATCGATCTCACTTGGCATGTTCGATCCGGTGTCGTTGTATCCGAGCTCGACCACCACCACGTCGGGAGTGCCCGACAGAGCACGCGCCACGCCGAGTCCGTCGAGTTGCCCCGTGACGCACGATCCGACCGTGCATCGATTGGTCAGCGCGTCGTACTGCGCCGATGCGAATATTCCGCTCAACAACGACGGAAGTTCCCCGCCGCCGGAGCGATCGGCGATGCTCTCCCCGACCGAGTCACCGATGAACGCGAAGTCTTCGGTGGTCACACGATCGCGGCGAACGACCCGCGTGGTGAACGCGATGGACGGCAGGTCGTAGGCCGAGCGCAGGCTGGCGTGCGTGACGACGACGGAGTTCGACCCGTTGTAGAGGCGGGTGCGCAAGGCCCACTGCCCGAGGAATCCTTGCTGCGCGAGAGTCGTGTCGGTTTCGTTGGCCGCGTTCGAGATCGTCGACAAGCCGTAGCGCGATGCCAGCGACGACACCGAGAGAATGCGCGTCCAGCGGCTCCACGGATTGGCGTCGATCTTGTCTCCGTCGTCGTCGACCGACGGGAACGCTCCGCCGGCCGTCTTGTCTCCGTTCGACGACGAGAATTCGGTCGAGACCGGTGCCGTCGAGCCGGGTCGCACGCGAATGCTGAGTGCGGTGTCGTCGATCGCGCGATTGGTGCGCGCATCTTCGATCACGGTGGGCACGCCGGTGGCGAAAGGACGAGTGGCCGAACCTCCGTACACCTGGCAGCTCGTGGTGTCGCACGACTTGGCGTACGAGTAACGACTCTGCGCGAGCCCGTACGAACGCGCGGCGACGGCCTGCGCCCGAAGTGCGTTGATGCCGGCTCCTCCGGCCGCGTCACCCCACGATGCCGGCGATTCGCGCGGTACGACTCCGCGCAGATACGCCTCGATCGACGCGTCGTTCACGGTTCGTTGCGGGGACGTGCTTCCTGATGCGTACGCGGCGACCATCGCCCCGCGATAGTGACGGACCGATCCGCCCGGCTGACACACGCCCAACACGTATTCGGCCGGGGTCGAGAGCGAATCTCCGCCCGCGGTGGTGATGCGCACCGCCCAGCCGTTCGATCCGGCGGGGAATCGTCCGAGGTACACCCAATCCGATGCCGACTCGACGGGCATCTGCGCGATCACGTTGCGCGCGACGGTGGCGGTGGTCGGCCCCCAGATGCCATCAGCAGTGCCGGCGAAGGTTCCCTGCGACACCGCCCAGTTCTGGAACGCCGTGATCGCGCTCTCGGTCATGGCGCCGAACATGCCGTCGACTCCGCCCGGATTCATGGCGGCCGCACCGAGGAACGACGCGGCGCGGGTGAGGAAGGCTTGGATCTGGCGAGCAGCCGTCGTGTCGGATGTACCGCGCGAAATCGGACCGTCGGGAACTTCGAGAATGCTCGGAGTGTTCGAACCGAGGTTGGCCGAGGCACTCGGACACGAGAACTGTGCCGAACCCCACACGTCGAACTGCTGTGTTCCCGACACGAGTCGTGCGGTCACGCTTCCGTACGCGCCGGTGCCGTTCACCTGTGCGTCGACGAGAGGAGCGATGACCGATGTCTGAATTCCGTCGAGACTCAACAGGCGCGTCGTCATGCGCTGATCGGCGGGGGCCGACCCCATCTGGGTCCCGCCGTAGTAGTGGTCGAGGATCCAGGTCCAGTCCTTGCCATAGGCGGTGGCCCAGCCGTACGAACCCCACTGGCTGAGGCCGCGCCCATGCCCGTTCCCCTGCCCCTCCAGAACCACCACCAGGGCCTCGTCCGGTGTGGGGGCCGCCTTGGCCACCGGGGCGCTCGGGTCCGCCGCTACCGATGCGACGGCCCCAGCGGCCACGAGGAGGGCCAATGCGGGACGGAGGAGGATGGACAGTGGTTTCACGGATGAAGGGACGTGGGAACGACCCAGGTTTCGGCCCGGAATCGCCCCCACTTGAGTTCGAGAGACGAAAAATCCCGAAAAACCCCTCTGATCAGGTATTTCTCGGTCTGTGCTGGGGTTCACCGTACCGAACCCCTCCCCCGATGTCCCGTCACCCGATGGCGTTCTGGGTCAATAACTCGACGCTCAGCGTCCGATCCTGGACCCAGAACACCAAGCCTGAACCCAGAACACCGAGAACATCAGGGGATGGCGGCGACGGCGAGTTGGTCGACCCGCTCGTTCATCGGATCGCCGTTGTGTCCCTTCACCCACTGGAAGTCGGGCCGTTCGTTCTCGGCCAGGCTCACGTACATCTCGATGAGCGGTTCCCACAGGTCGGCGTTGGCCACCGGCTCTTTCTTGGCGTTGCGCCAGCCGTTGTTGAGCCACCGCACCCACCAGCGATCTCGGAAGCAATTCACCACATACGTGGAATCCGACACGATGATCAGCCGCTTCACCGATGCGTGTGCGATCGGGAGATTCGTGCGCAACGCTTCGATCACCGCCGTGAGTTCCATGCGCTGATTCGTGGTCGACCGTTCGCCACCCGATCCGCAGGGTTCGCCCGTCGGCGCGACCGCCCAGGCCCATCCACCCGGACCCGGGTTCCCACTGCACGCACCGTCGGTATAGACCACGAGCGTGTCGGCGATGTGCATCGCAACATCATGACCCACGACCCGACTCAACTCCTGCATACCCACCGGTAACGGTGCGAGACTGTCGTCATGCTGTTCGACGGTTCCGTGCACCAACTCCCCGACACCGATCCCGGCGAAACTCAGGAGTGGCTCGACTCCCTCGATGCCGTCATCGACGTGCACGGAAAGGTGCGTGCTCGATATCTCCTCTCGCGCCTTCTCGAACGCGCCCGCGAGAGTCAGGTGTCGTTCCCGGCCACCGTGTCGACTCCGTACGTCAACACCATTCCACGCGAGATGGAACCGTGGTTCCCCGGCGACGAGCACATCGAGCGCCGTATTCGCGCGTACATCCGCTGGAATGCCGCAGTGATGGTCGTGCGCGCCAACAAGCACGCCGACGGCATCGGCGGCCACCTCTCCACGTTCGCGAGTTCGGCCAGCCTCTACGAGATCGGCTTCAACCACTTCTTCCGCGGCAAGGACGACGGCAACTGCGGCGACCACATCTACTTCCAGGGTCACGCGGCGCCCGGCGTGTACGCACGGGCCTTCCTCGAAGGCCGTCTCACCGAGGACGACCTCGATCACTTCCGACGTGAGATCGGTCGCGACGGTCGCGGCTTGTCGAGCTACCCGCATCCGCGCCTGATGCCCGACTTCTGGGAGTACCCCACGGTGTCGATGGGTCTCGCTCCAATCACCGCGATCTATCAGGCTCGTTTCAACCGCTACCTCATGAATCGCCAGCTCGACGACACGAGCCAGAGCCGCGTGTGGTGCTATCTCGGTGACGGCGAAACCGACGAGCCCGAGACTCTCGGTGCACTCTCGCTCGCGTCACGCGAGCAACTCGACAACCTCGTCTTCGTCGTCAATTGCAACTTGCAGCGTCTCGATGGTCCGGTGCGTGGCAACGGCAAGATCATTCAGGAACTCGAGGCAGTGTTCCGCGGCGCGGGATGGAACGTGATCAAGGTGATCTGGGGTTCCAAGTGGGACGAGTTGCTGGCGCAAGACAAGGACGGCGTCCTGCTCAACCGTATGAACACCACTGTCGACGGCGAGTTCCAGCGGTACTCGGTGGAAGACGGAAACTATGCGCGCGAGAACTTCTTCGGACCCGATCCGCGCCTGCGCCAGATGGTCGCCCACCTCTCCGACGACGAGTTGCACACCCTTCCCCGCGGTGGCCACGACTATCGCAAGCTCTATGCCGCGTATCGCGCCGCCACGCAGAATCTCGGCACCGGACGCCCGACGGCGATTCTCTGCAAGACGATCAAGGGCTGGACGCTCGGCCCCGACATCGAGGGTCGCAATGCGACGCACCAGATCAAGAAGATGACCGGCGCCCAGTTGCGCACCCTGCGCGATCGCCTGCATCTCGAGAACGAGATTCCCGATTCGGCGCTCGAGGGTGACGAACCGCCGTACTTCCGGCCGAGCGAGGGGTCGATCGAGTTCCAGTACCTCATGGAGCGTCGTCGTGCGCTCGGTGGTTCGGTTCCCAAGCGCATCGTCCGGGCCCGCCGTCCACTCGAGTTGCCGACCCCCGAGGCATTCGCCGAATTCGACAGCGGTTCGGGCGATCAGGCCGTGAGCACCACGATGGGATTCACTCGTCTGCTCCGCAATCTCGCACGTGACCCGAAGTTCGGTTCTCGCGTCGTGCCGATCATCCCCGACGAAGCTCGAACCTTCGGCATGGATTCGCTGTTCCGCGAACTCAACATCTACGCGTCACAAGGCCAAAAGTACGAGCCGGTCGATCACGACTTGTTGCTCTCGTACGCCGAGTCGTCGAGCGGTCAAATTCTCGAAGAGGGAATCACCGAAGCCGGTGCGATGTCGAGCTTCATCGCGGCCGGCACCGCCTACGCGAATCGCGGCGTGCCAGCCGTGCCGTTCTACACGTTCTATTCGATGTTCGGATTCCAACGTGTGGGCGACCTCATCTGGCAGGCCGCCGACATTCGTGCGCGTGGTTTCCTCATGGCCGCTACTGCTGGCCGCACCACGTTGCTCGGCGAAGGCCTGCAACACCAGGACGGTCATTCGCTCGTGCTCGCATCCACCGTGCCGGCGTGTCAGGCCTACGACCCGGCCTTCGCCTACGAAGTGGCCACGATCATTCGTCACGGTTTGCAGCGCATGTACGGCGGCGCGGCCGGTCCGAATGGCGACACCGACCCCGACGTCTTCTATTACCTGACTCTGTACAACGAGAACTACGTGATGCCGGCCCGTCCGGCGCACGTCACCGATCTCGACGTCGTGCAAGGTCTGTACAAGTGGGCCGATGCACCGCAAGGAACGGGCAAGCGCGTCACGTTGCTCTTCAGTGGTTCGGCACAGGGAGCAGCACGTGCCGCCGCGACCGAACTCGCGGAACACTGGGACGTGGGTGCCGAACTCTGGTCGGCCACGTCGTACAAGGCTCTGCGCGAGGACGCGTTGGCGGCCGAACGGTGGAACCGCCTCAATCCACCGCAGGTGGCGCGCACACCGCTCGTGACCGAATTGCTCGCCGACACGGCCGGGCCGATCGTCGCCGTCAGCGACTTCATGAAGATCGTGCCCGAGCAGATCGCCCGTTTCGTTCCGGGTCGCACCTTCGTGCCGCTCGGCACCGACGGCATGGGGCGCAGCGACACGCGTGAGGCTTTGCGAGCGTTCTTCGAGACCGACATGCCCAACATCGTGCTCACCGTGATCGCGGCTCTCGTGAAAGATGGCAAATTACCCACGTCGGCCATCACTGACGTGATCACCAAGTACGGACTCGATCCGCTACGCGTCGACCCGTATCACGTTTGATCTTCAGAGGTATGCGTCGACGACGTCGGCCAGCCTCAAGGCCCGCTCTTCGTCGGAGATGAAGCGTCCGGTCACTTCATCGGGTTCGAACAGCATCATCTCGATGGCCAGCCCCTGCAGGATTCGACCGACCATGTCGATCCGGGCGAGATCGATGCCCTCTCGTTTCGGGGCGTACACCTTGGCGATTTCCACGAGCTGAGCGAACACGGCCTGGGTGACTTGATTTCCCTGAGCACGCATGTCGGCGACGTGCGCGTTCTGGATCATGTGGAAATACGAGGTGTCCCGGTGATCGCGAACCGTGGTGAACACCGACGCGAAGAAATGGTGGAGCGATTCGTGTCGCGTCGGCTTCGTGAGTGCTTGGACGGCTGCGTCGGCGACTGCTGTGCCAAAGACGTCGAGGAACCGTTCGTGCATCGCGACGAACAGTCCGCGTCGGTTACCGAATCGGGCGTAGAACGACCCGGTCGAGGTGCCGGCCCGTTCGATCACGGCTTCCACGGTGAGAGCGTCACTGCCTCCGAGTCGGAACAACTCTTCGGCGGCATCGAGCATTCGTCTCGTGGAGTCGATGCTTCGGGACTGTTGCGGCGGATTGGTCACGCAGGATCGATGGTACCGATCGTCTTGTATTAGAGGAAACCTTCTATTACGGTCTCGGCATGGCTCGTTTATCTCGCCGCACGGCAACCGTCGCCCTCCTGATGGCCCTGGTCGCCGCCGCCTGCGGCACCGACACCGACGTGGCCACACCCACCACCGTCGAGGGCCAGATCTTCGGCTCGGCCGACGATCTGAAGGCCGTCCGTCTGCGCAACTTCAACTTCACCAAGTCGATCAACAAGACCATGGGCACGTCCACTGGCGCCATCGAGAAGGGTTTCGACCAAGCCGGCGGAGCGATCGGCGGGGTCTTCTCGGAAGCCGCCCAGGAGTCGGGTCGCTACGGCCGAACAGCGATGAGCTCGGTGGTCGATGCGTGGCGCGACGCCAGTGGGCGGATCATCGACGGCGCCGGCAACCTCATTTCGTCGATTCCGCTCTCGTGGCCGTCCGACCTCGGCCGTGAAGCAGCCGGGCAGGCGGTCAGCGCCGCCAAGGGTCAGATCGATGCCGGGCTGAATGCACTCGACGCGCTCGGCGAGAGTCTGCTCGGCGCGCCGGCAGCCGTGGCCGAACAACGCATCAACGATGCGTTGCGCAGTTTCGACGTGTCGTTCCCCAAGATCAGCATTCCCGGCGTCGGCCAGGCCTACGTGCCGGCCAAGAATCCACTGTACGTGCACATCCGCGAGTCTCAGTGGGAATCGGCCAATGCCGCCAACGTGAAACTCGAACTCGACTTCTTCGGTCTCAAGCGTTACCGCATCGGTGTCGGCTGCATCGGTTTCCCGAACGGATTCACCGCCGAACCGAAGATTTCCTTGAACGGGGGCTGCGACAATCCGTGGAACTTGCTCGCGCAGGCGAACATGGTCGCCGACGCTGCCAAGGGTGTGGTCGACGTGATCGCCCAGCAGATCCAGTCGCTGCAGCCGTTGATCCTCGGACTGATCCAGGAGGCAGCCGGTGGCGCCGACAACCCGCGGGCGATTCCGCCGCTTCTCATCGACCTCCCTGTGAACGAGTTGTTGGCCATGTGCTGCTCGCTCGGCTTCCCGTCGTCGAAGGCGTCGCAGGCTCCTCCGAAGAACGCGTCGAACGCATCGGCCGCGGGCGATTCCGCTGCCGCCGGCGCGATCGGCTCGATGGCGCAGAACGCCGCCCTCGCTTTCACCGTTCCCGAACTGCAGGGCATCACCTTCTCCCTCTCCCCTGATCTGTCACCCGTGGTCGTCGTCGATCAGCGTTGGACCAACGAAGGCAAACTCGAATTCGCCGCGCAGCTCGGATTCTTCGGATTGTTCGTGGCGTCGGTGGGCATGGGCTGCATGACCTTCGGTGAATCGTGGACCGACACACCGTCGATCACCTTCTCGGGAGGCTGCGACAACTCGTGGAACGTGTCGTTCAACGGCGGCGGATACACGTCGTCGTCGGTGCGCCTCGATGCGCGCATCGAGAACGGTACGTCGACTCCCCCTCCGGTCGCTCCGACTCCTCCCCCGTTGCCCACCGTGGCCACGCCGAGCATCGCTCCCCAGGGTGGAAACGTCGTCACCTACACGCAGAACGGCAAGAAGTATCAGGCGCACGTGTTCACCATCGACAGCGGCAACGAGTTCGTCGTGACGCCCGAAATGGAGGGTGTGCCGATGGAGTACTTCATCGTCGGCGGCGGCGGTTCGGGCGCTTCCAACAAGACGAGCAACAAGACCGGCACCGGTGGTGGCGGTGCCGGTGGCGTGCTGCACAACATCGGTGGCGCCCCGCTCTATCTCACGGCCGGCACGTACGACATTCTCGTGGGGGCCGGTGGTACGACGTCGTACAACGAGGGCAACGGCTTCAACGGTGGCAACTCCAGCATCAACGGAGCCGGGCTCATCGCCATCGGCGGCGGCGGTGGCGGCCGCATGGACGATCCGGCGCAGAACGGTGGGTCGGGCGGTGGCGGTGGATTCCGTCGCGGCTCCGACGATCCCGGTGCCGGAACCGGTGGACAGGGCAACTGGGGTGGAAACGGACACAACGGTTGCGATGGCAACAAGTGCAGCGCCGGTGGTGGCGGCGGCGGCATCGGCGGTCAAGGTGGCAACGCCAGCAAGAACACCGGTGGTACCGGAGGCCCGGGCCGTCTGTTCTCAATGGACGGCGTGGAGCGTTGGTACGCGGCCGGCGGTGGCGGCGGCGGCAACAGCGGTGCTCCGGGAGGATCACCGGGTGCCGGAAACGGCGGTCGGCAAGGCGCCGACGGAGGTGACGCCGAACCGAACACGGGAAGCGGTGGCGGTGGCGCCGGTGGCGGCGGAAACAACGAGCGACGTGGCGGCTACGGCGGACACGGCATCGTGATCATCCGGTACCAGGTGCAGTGATGAATCGTCGACTCGTTCTCTCATTCGCTGCCGTGCTCGTCGCGTCACCGCTGCTCGTCGCGTGCGGTGACGATCCCGATTCGATTCGCAGCTCTCATCCACGTGCCGATCTCATTGGTCAGCCGATCGACAGCGGATTCCGCCCCGACACCGGTGGATTCGCCTTCGCCAATTTCGACGATCGCGCCTACCCGCCGAGTTTCGACACTCAAGCCTTTCTCGACACGGTGGGTGGTGGTCCTCGTGTGTGCGTCGACGGAGTCACCGATCCGTGTGTGCTCACCGAGGAAGCAACGATCTTCGCCGATGCCGTGAACGAGGCGCGGGCTGCCGGTCACTGTGAAGGAATGGTGGTGTACGCGGCGGTTCGTCACCGCTTCGGTCTCCGACCCGACACGTCGTCGTTGCCGCCCGATGAGCGCGTGGTGAATGCGATCATCCGCGCCTTCGCCACGATCTTTCTGCCCGAAGTTCAAGCCGAAGGACGAACGTGGAGCGCTACGTCGCTCGCCGACAAGGTGGCCGAGCTCGCCGCGGCATTGGCCGAGGGACGTCTCGAGTACGGCATGGGCATCTACCGCCCCGATGGCGGCCACGAGGTGTTGCCGTATGCCATCGAGTATCCCGAACCGACTCTCGCCCGGGTGCTCGTGTACGACCCGAATTGGCCGATGGTCGCGCGGTACGTCGACATCGACCTCGACACGGAACGTTGGCGCTTTTCGTTCGCGGCCGACGATCAGGCGAATGATCCGTGGGCCTGGAACGGAGGCGAAGCCGACCTCGATCTGAATTCGATCTCGGTACGGGCTGCCGCTCTCGAGTCGCGTGGCGTCGACCTGGCTCCGCCCATCCCCTAGAGACTTCTAGATCGCGATCGCTCCGTCGAGTGCGGCGCGGAATCGCTCCAGTGAGAACTCCTCGGCGCGAGCCACGGCCGATTCGGCCATGGCGTGCCGTCGATCCGGATCGCTCATGAGTGTGTAGGTGTGACGGGCCAGATCGTCGAGCGTGTTCCAGTGAAAGCCGTCCACCCCGTGACGCACGATCTCGGCCGGACCAGCGGCTCCGAACACCACCGGCACCGCGCCCGCGGCCATCGCCTCCACTACGGCAATGCCGAAGTGCTCGAAGCGTTCGGGGTGAGTGGACTCGTCTTCGCCGTATCCCGATCCGTGCCAATAGATCGAAGCGCGCGACAGTACGTCCTCGACGACCGATCGAGGTTGGTTGATGCACACGTCGATGGGATAACCGAGCGCCGCCCGCTTCACGTCGAGTGTGTAGTTGCGATTGGCGGCGTCAGCCCCGCCAACGAACGTGAGGTTCCACTGCTGTCCGTCGATCGACGAGCGACCCACGTCGTGAAGTCGGGTGAAGCCATCGAGGAGATCACGTTGTTTCTTGCAGTGCCCGTGAATCGGGTCGAAGAAGCGACCGATACTGGTGATGGTCGACGTTTTACGCGACCAATCGGCCGCCACCACCGACCGTACCGGTGGGAACACGATCCGGCTCGTGACTCCCCAGATCTCCTGCGTCCAGCGCGCCGTGTACGCCGAGTTGGCAAGGAACTGGGAGTACGTCGACAGCCACGATCGATCGGTGATGCGACGTCCGAAACCACGTTTGATCCGGGCCAGCTTGGCCGTGTTCGATTCGGCGTCGTCGATACCGACCATGATGGAACGGGCCACGCGCGCGACCGTCTCGTTGCGCTTCTGCCGTGCGGTGGGCAGCGGCTGCGGGAAGTGCACGTAGTAGACGCCAGTACGGGCCCGGCACACCGCTTGGCTGCGATAGGTGCCGTTCACGAACACGTCGAAGCCGGCACTCGCCTCCGAAGCGTCGAGATCGTTCTTCACCTCGACGAATCCGCAGCTCGACACGTCGACGCCGAGGCGATCCATGGCGGCGGCGGCATCCACCGGCTCCGGTCCGAGCAGAGTCACGTCGTGGCCGTTACGCAGATGTTCGGCGATCGCTCCACTCACCTGTTCGGCTCCCCCGTACGTGCCCCAGTACAGGTTGTAGATGGCGATGCGGCTCACTTGGTCACTTCCCAGCGCATCAACGAACGGCGACTCACTCGCTTGTCCATCATGTAACGGTCGCGCAGCATGCTCGGCAGCCATTTCACGTACGACAGGAACACGTGCCGACGTTCGGCGGCCTTGATCTTGAGTGGCATCTGCAGCGTGAGTGGCCGCTTGATCAGATCGGTCCAGTGGATCGCGAGAAACCGTTTGAACTCGCCGAGTCCGGCCCGCCAGGCCAACGATGCCGGCGCACACTTGGCCAACATGAGCAGGCGATTTCGTTCGGTGTGGAAACGGAAGATCGGTGAGCCCAGGCCGCTCGATTGGGCGTGCCGGTGGCGAACAAGAGCCGTTGGCTCGTAGACGTATCGCCAACCCTGGAGGCGACCACGCCATGACAGATCGGTGTCTTCGTAGTACAGGAAGAATCGTTCGTCGAACACCCCGACTGCGTCGAGGTACTCCTTCTTCAACAGAACCGCACCGCCACACCATGCGAACACGTCGGCCGGTTCTTCGAACTGGCCGCGATCTCGCTCCTGGAATCCACGATCTCCGCCGAAACCACCGGCGAACAGATTGGAACCCACGTTGTTGATCACGTCGAACCACGAGTCGTCGAGCACGATGTCGAACCAGGTGGGTTCGGGTCCGACTTCGATTCGTGTTTCCTGGTGATCGTCGCGGAAGACGACGTCGCGCGGAGACGTCGCGTGGAGCCGAAGACTGAGAGTGGCCGGCCGAACATCGGACTCGGTTTCCCACGCGACGCGCAACGCGCCACGCAATTTCGTCCACCGCTGCATTTCCATCGACGACCCGACCGGGACCTCCATCGATGCGTACACACCTTCGTCGGTGACGAATCGTTTGTCGTCCGCCCTCTCGCCATCGACTCGCACCGCCTGTATGCACACTCCCGGAGGCTCGTCGGCGCCGAGGTCATGTCGTTCGGCGATCTCGAACTCCACACCGGTGAAGCGAGGCGCGAACACCATCTTGGCCGACACCGCACCGACGTCGGTCGTGCCGTCGATGGCCCCGTGCAACGCCCGCAACCAACCAGGGTCGACCGTGGCATCGTTGTTCACCAGGGCCACGTAGTCGGGAGCAAATCCGTTCTCGGGTGGCGCAGTCATCCCGAGATTGCAGCCGCCAGCGAAACCGAGATTGGCCAGCGGCTCGAGAATTCTCACCTGCGGGAGAAGCGACTGAACCTGTGGAGTGATGTTGTCGAGCGAACCATTGTCGACCATCAGGATCTCGAGTCGTTCAGCTGGCCAATCGGTGGCGACCAACGAGTTCAGACAGTCGATCGTCATCTGCCCGCCGTCGTACGACAGCACGACGACCCGCACGCGCGGAAAGTCACTCACGCGGTTGCTCCGACGATGCGAACCGTCGACGGATCGAGAGTGTCGACCGACGAGATCCACTGCGACAACACGTCGGCGGCATCGTTCCAGGTCCAGCTCGACGCGGTCGTCTTGGCCGCCGTCGAGGCCGCGAGCCAGTGTCGATCGTCGTCGAGGATTGGGGCAAGGTGTGTGATGAGTCGCTCACCGAGATCGTCGCCACGATCGACGACGACGAGTCCGGTCGAGATCGACATGTCGGCTGCGAACGGTGCGTGCGCACCGAGCGTCGTGATCATGGGGACACCGCGAGCCATCATGTGTGTGAGCGTCGTCGACGCGAATCCTCGTTCCGTGGTGCCGATTTCCACTCCGGCACGCGCCGACAGTACCCGTGACTCGCGCACCGATGGTGTCACGTCGGTGTCGTCGAGACGAACGACCGTGGCCGACAGACGGTCACCGAGAAATCGGTGTAGATCGTCGTCACCTCCGATCAACGCGACGACACGGGAGGGAGTGTCCGCAATCGGTTCGAGGTTCGGATACGCAGGTGGCATCACCAGCACCGGCGGACCGTCGGGTGAGATTCGTCGCACGACACCGGCCAGCCAGTCGGATCCGACGACCATTGAGCGAGCCGAGGCGATCACGTCGACGAGCCAGTTCGAAGGTGCATCGATCGGGAAACCGTCTCGATCGACGACGTCGTCCTGCAGCCACACGTGACTTCCGCTGTCGGCCGAACGGCCGAGCGCAAGAAGTGATTCGAGTCGCGGGCCGACCATGAGCACCACGTGGTCGAACTCGTCGTGCGAATGGTGACGTCCGAAGGCCCCTTCGGGCCAGCGAGCCACACCGCATCGCGCTATCTCCGAAGCGATGTCGGCCGATGCATCAGCGAACACCACCAACGTGTCCGACCGTCGAGGCCAGGCGACGGCGAGCTCGGCGGCCACCGATCGACGATCGTCGATCGCATCGACCCAGGACCCCACCAATGCAACGCGGTGCGACGAGTCGCTCACGGAATCACGCCTTGGGCAGTCGGCCGATGACGTCTTTCAATTCGGCAATCTGCTGTTCGATCGCCTTCACCGCGCTCACCGACGTCTCGGTGTCGACGCGGAGACGTTCGGCGTACCCGAGGTACAACGGCAACGTCTCGGCCGATCCGGCGCGGACGTCGTCGTCGAGCCTTTGCAGGACTGCCGACATCTCGGCCAGTGCAGCTCGCAGTTCGGAGATCTCGGCCTGGAGGGACTGAACGTCGTGTGACAGCGATGCTTTTGACCGACGTCCACTGCGTGCCACGTCCCGAGCCTAATGCGTCCATTAGCGTCGAAGCGTGGCCTCCATCGCCCAGCGTTTCGTCCGTGCCGTGAAGGCTCCTCTCCGCCCGGTCGCACGTCGCGTCGGTCTGGCTGCTCCGAGCAACGAGTGGTGGAACGCGCGCCAGGGCCCGTGGGTGTCCATGTCGTTCGATCGACCGTCGGCGTGCAACGTCTGTCGGTGGACGGGTGACACCTTCGTCGGACCGTTCCACGCCGAGATGGCCACCTGTCCGGTGTGCGGCAGCGTGTCACGTGATCGATTCCTGTTGCACAGCTTCTTCACGACCATCACCAAACCATCTGGTTTACGCGTGTGGGAGACGAGCCCTCGTCTCGGTGACCACTATCGCCGGATGATGCGCAAGCATTTCGAGTACTTCGCGAGCGACTACGACCTCTCGGCCCACGAGGGCGACATCCAAATCGATCTGCAGAACATCGCTCTCCCCGACGAGTCGATCGACGTCCTGCTCACTCCGCACGTTCTCGAACACGTCCCCGACACCGATCGCGCGCTTGCCGAGATCCACCGCGTGTTGAAGCCCGGGGCGCACATGTTCTTGCAGGTTCCCTTGCAGGTGGGCATCACGAGGGTGCCACCCGAACCCGAGTTCCACGCCGACAACACCCCAGTGTTCTTCAACTTCGGCTGGGACCTCACCCATCGTCTGCGCGCCACCGGTTTCACCGTCGACGTGCTGGTGACCGAGGAGTGGCGCGACGTGTTGCGTGGCTCGGCTCCGGCCATCGCATCGAACGGTGACGGCTTCCACGTGGAAGACCTGATCGCGTCGGCGCGCACGACTCTCGATCTCGATCGCGATCTCGTATCGATCGCCGACCGCGTGACGGCGCTCACTCTCGGAGCGATGCCGCCGTATCACCACGTGACGTGGCGTTGCCGCAAGGCAGTCTGAATCTCGCTGAGTGCGGGCCCGCGATCAGCTGCCCTGCACGATGCCGCGGGCACCGGTGATCGTCCACGAGATCGGCACGTGCACGAGTCCGGTGTCGTACGCCTTGTACTGACGCACGTCGAAGCGGATGCGATGATCCCACTGATCGAAACCGATGGTCTCGGAGTGATCAGTGATGCCGACCGAGAGCAGATACGAGCCCTCGAGCAACGGTAGTGACGGAATCGACACCCGCGCCGAGGCGGCGCCGTCGACGAGACCGATCGAGACTCCTGATCGTCTCGTGCTCGACCCCCACACGAGTTGACCCGACGGAGTGTCGACGCGAACACGAACCAGGATGTCTTGCAGGGGCCGATGCGCGGTGAAGGCGATGTCGATGTCGAGCGGATCGAGCGTGGTGGGCGACGTGACCGGTTCGCCGTCGGTCGAGAAGCTCACATTCACGATCTGCGCTTCACCCGTGCCCCAGCGAGTGCCGATCTCGGACGAATCGGCCGCTGCATCCGCCACGACCTCTCCGGTGTACGCGGCGATGACCTCAGCCGACGGCCCGACCTGTTTGAGATCACCCTTGTCGATCCAGGCGACCGTGTTGCAGAGCTGTTGCACCTGGCCGAGCCCGTGGCTCACGAACACGATCGTGCGTCCATCGCGCCGGAACTGGTCGATGCGTTCGGCGCTCTTGCGCTGGAAACTCTCGTCGCCCACCGACAGCACTTCGTCGATGAGGAGCACGTCGGGTTCCACGTGGGCGGCCACCGCGAAGCCGAGGCGGACGAACATTCCCGATGAATAGTTCTTCACCGGCGTGTCGATGAATTGTTCGAGGCCGGCGAAATCGACGATGTCGTCGAAACGCGCTTCGATCTCCTTCTTCGACAGGCCGAGAATGGCGCCGTTCAGAAAGACGTTCTCGCGACCCGAGAGTTCGGGATGGAATCCGGCACCGAGTTCGAGAAGGGCCGAGAGGCGACCCGCCACGACCACACGCCCTTTGTCGGGCACGAGGATTCCGGCCAGACATTTGAGAAGGGTGCTCTTGCCCGAACCGTTCGATCCGATCACGCCGAAGGTGCTGCCCGATGGAACCTCGAACGACACACCCTTCAGTGCCCAGAATTCGTCGTAGCGAGCACGGCGGCCGCGGAGCACCGACGCCTTCAGCGACTGGTTGCGTTCGTGGTAGAGGCGGAAGTTCTTCCAGACCTCGTCGACCACGACTGCTGCACTCATAGCCCCGTCAGTCTTGCCGATGGGCACTAGGTTGGCGGGTCATGGGTGCCGTGGCCAGCGTGATCGCGTCGCGCGAACTGCTCTGGAACTTCGCCCTGCGCGAGTTGCGCACCAAGTACCGACGATCGGTGCTCGGCTGGACGTGGTCGATGCTCAATCCGCTGGCGACGGTCGCGATGTATTCGTTCGTCTTCGGCGTGATCTTCGACGCGAAGGCTCCGATCGGAGCGAACAGCGGGATCACCGGATTCGCCTGGTTCTTGCTGGCCGCGCTGTTGCCGTGGAACTTCTTCTCGTTGATCAACAACCTCGGCCTCACGGCGATCTCGTCGAACGCCGGCTTGGTGCGCCGAGTGGCATTTCCGCGCGAGGTGCTGGTGTTCGCCAACGTGTTGCACGCCGCGACGCAGTTCGCGATCGAGATCGGCTTGCTGTGCGTGATCTTCCTGGTGCTCGGCAGCCCGATCCTGCCGTGGCTGCCGATCGTGGTGCTCACGGGTGTGCTGATCGCGATGTTCGGTGCCGGATTCGCCCTGGCGCTGTCGGCCCTGGCCGTGTATTTCCGGGACCTCGCCTATTTGTGGGGGATCCTGATCCAGGTCTGGTTCTTCGCCACGCCCGTGGTGTATCCGCCGTCGTTGATCGAGCAGGAGGCGCCGGATTGGCTGGCGACGATCCTGAAGGGCAATCCGATGAAGCTGGCCGTGAGCGTCTTTCGGGACTGCCTGTATCACGGCCAGGCTCCCAATTGGGCGGGGCTCGGCGTGTTCGCCGCGTGCGCCGTGGTGAGCCTCGCGGCCGGCTGGTGGGCCTTCTCCAAACTCTCCCGCCGCCTCCCCGAAGAGGTGTAAATCGCCCACTCTGTAGCGTTCGCCACCCCTAGGGGTGGCGAACGCTACAGAGTGGGCGAAAAGTGAGGGTTGGGGTTAGAGGGTGGTGCGGAGGAGTTGGCGGGCCACCAACGGGGTCGGCACGGCCACCAGAGCCACCAACAACGCCACCGCCACGTCATTGCCCATCATCGGGGGCTCCCAGGCCGGGTTCGACACCACGTCGCCCCATGCGCCCGTCAGGCCCACCGAATAGCGCCGCAGGTTCTGCCAGAACGACACCAGGTGAACGAGCCACCAGACGGCCAGCAAACCGCCTCCCAGACGAATCCGCAGGCGCTCCCCGGCGTCGGACGCCGACACGGCCACGGCCGACACCATCATGAGCGCCATCCAGATCGGCAGGAGATACCGGCCCTGGAAGTACGGGAACTCCACCATCCCGAAGGCCACCGGCACCACGAACAGCCCGAGCACACCGAGCAGGGTCGCCCGCGACCATTCCCACCGGCCGCCGGCCGCCGCCACGGCCACCAACACGCCAGCCGCCACGATCGCCAACGTGTGGAGCTCGGGCCCGACGAACGTGTCGACCCAGCCGAACGTGCCCATCATCTGATCGAGATACAGCGGGATCGAACCAAGGCCTTGCCAGCGCGATCCGTTGCCACCGATCTCGCCGGTCGTCACGAATCGATCGAGCACCGGAATCACCCACACCACACCGGCCGCCACGCCGACGACGAACAACGACGACAGCACCACCAGCGCCGTGCGCGCCCGCGGCCCCATCACCTCGCGCCAGCGCTCCCACGCGCGAATCCGCCACTCGGGGTCGGCGCGCAACACCGGCACGAAGATCGCGAGGATCGCCACCACCCACGCCACACCGTCGCGACGCACGAGCACGAGCCCCAACAAACCCACGCCGATGGCCACCCACACCGCCAACCGTCGGTCGTCCCACCGCAGACGCGCCACCAAACCGGCCACGGCGACGGCCGACAGTGCGACGGTCATTCCGGATGGGTTCACGGTCGACATCACGAACACCGACACCGGAGTGAGGCCCATCAGCAACCCGAGCAGGAGCCAGCGACTCCGCCCGGGCCGCAAGAGCAGTACGGCCGCCCAGGCGAGCAGGGCGCAACACACGAACGCCATCCAGAGTCGCATCGCGTAGGCGCCTTCGAGGCCGGAGAACACCACGGCGGGTACGGCGGCCACCGCGTGGAAGAGCGGCGGGTAGTCACGCGTTTTCGTCGCGACCGAGGTGCCGTCGTCTCCCCAGGTGAGGTCGGCGCAATCGGCGGTGATCGCCGCGTTGAACGCGTAGCACTGCTGCTCGGTCATGGGCAGTCCGTCGGTCTCGTACGGCTCCGAGAAGTCGAGGCGCGAGAAGCCCTGGGCGCGGGCGATGTGCGCCGGCTCGTCGGGCGACGCGAACATCGGATTCGTCAACGCCCACAACGCACATAGTGGGTACAGGAGTGCCATCGTGAGCATCCAGACGCGACGCGTCGAGTGCCGTCGATCGGATGCAGCCGGCTCGGCCCACGCGGACATGAACGAACCCTACCGATCGTTCGCGGAAGCAGCCGTCACTCGTGCCTGAACTCGCGCCTGCACACCTGCGGCCACCATCACCAGCCAGGCCGCGATGTTGGCGCCGATGAACGTCTCACCGAGATTCATGAGCAACGTGAACGCCACGACTGCCACCCACCACTGCGAGGCCCACGAGCCGGTGGGAACCGACTGCACGACACCGCGTACCGACACCCACAGCAACCACGCCAGCGCAACGGCACCGATCACGCCGGCGCCGATCAGCACTTCGAGGTATCCGCTATGAGCTTCGTACAGATCGCGACCTCTCTCCAGCAGGCGAATGCGCAAGTCGTCGTCGAACCACACCGCCATGAAGCCGAATCCGCCCCACGGTCGGTGCCACCACGATTCGAACAACTCGGCCCATAACTCGGTGCGACCCGAGAACGTGGCGGATCGCCCGAACCACGAGTTGATCGTTCCGCGGGCCGCCAGCAACACCATCAACACGAACGGAACCGACCGAACCACCCAACGCAACCGCCGACGCGCATCGACCGAGCCCCGTCCCCACGACCACGCGAACACCACGGCCGCGAGCGCACCGAGCACCGCCACCAACGGGGTGAGCGATCCGGTGCGCCACCACACTGCAGCCGACGCGACTCCGGCCACACTCACGCCCACACCCGCCCAACCGCGCACCCCACGCCACAGCAGCATCACCGACGTCAACACGGCCAGGGCAGCCACCGGCCCCAACGCATTGCGGTTGAAGTACCACCCGACGAAATTGCCCTTGGGGTCGACGGTGTAGTGCCAGTCGCGCAGATGTGCCCACACGCTCCCCGCCACGCACACCGACATCGCCGTCCACACCGCCCACGCGAGTCGTCGCGGAGAGAGAGAAGCCGCCGCCAAGCCGACGGCCACCATGCCGAGCGCGAGCAGACCGACTTGCTCGACTGTTCGTTCGGCACGCAACGACCACAACGACGACGCCAGCAACACCACGCAGAACACCGCACCCGACCACACGAGCACACGCGCCTGCGTCCACACCGTGCGCCAGGCCGGCCACGCGGCCACCACGACCACTGCGTACAACCCGCACCAGATCAGCTGAATGCGGGTGTCGTCGATGGGGTCGCCGGGCACCGACCCCATCTCGAGTCGCATTCGATATACGGGGGCGCGAGTTGCTCCGATCAGTGCCACCACCGTGGCGATCCACACGACCCGCTCTCGCACGGCTCCAGCGTCGCACAACCCCCGCCGAGATCCGAGCAACTACTCTGAGAACGGTCATGAATGAACGACACGACACGAGTGGCGGAGCACCGCTCGCACCGGGCACCGAGTGGCTCGTGAATCGTGTGTCTCCCCGACTCGCCCCGCTGTGGCGGCGCGGATTCCGTGTGCTGTTCGTTCTCGATGCGATCGTGCTCTACGCCCTCATGGTTCTCGTGAACCTGGTGCGTTTCGGAACCGATTGGCCCACCTATCCCCTGTCGCATTATTGGGCGGGTTTCGCCATCGCGACGGCCATCCATCTCGTCGTCGGCTACTTCTCGGGTCTTTACGAACGCGAGCCGCGTCTCGGTCAACGGCCGTGGCTTCCGCGCGTCACTCTCGCCATGGCGATCGGAATCGGCGTCGATGGAGTGGCCTTCGTGCTTCTCGATCGCTACCTCATGCCCCGCTTCAACCTCGGAGTCCTCTTCGTTCTCGGCTCGCTGGCCCTCGTCGTCAATCGTCACGTGAGCCGCTCGTTGAATCGCCGTCGGCAGGGCCCACCGCGCGTCGTCCTCGTCGGATCACCCGTCACGGCCAGAACGGTCACCGATCAGCTGGCGCAGAGCGATCGCACCGCCAAGGTGGTCGCCACACTCACCGACACCAGCGGCCTCGTCGATGCGGCGCACACCCACCAAGCAACCGACGTGTTACTCCTCGACGTCGATGCGTTCGGACACGTGTTCCCCCAACCTCTCGGAACTCTCGAGAGCGACGGCGTCGGCTGCTTGCAACGCGTCGGCGCACAAGAAACCCTCCCCGGTCTGCAGTCGGTGCGTG
>VFQS010001110.1_pt1 | contig 25881 bp, 23 predicted proteins | sample 3512361 | NCBI WGS metagenome assembly VFQS01 (sample SAMN10412375, study PRJNA504923) | tailings metagenome | isolation source: Relicate 1 Philex TSF3 active mining | place: Philippines
ATCCTGATGGCCCGGCCGGCCACCACCAGCCAGCTGTCATCGGCCCGAGCCACCAGCTGACGTTCGAGGCGGCCGAGGCGGTCGCGGAACAGCCCGCCGATGGCGGTGGGGGGCACCACCCCCCAGCCGGTCTGCTCGCTCACCACGATCAGACGAGCCCGGCTCAGCGCTGCGCTCTGCAGCAGCTGCTCACCGAGCAGATCCCAGGGTTGCTCGGGCAGCCCGAGGCCAGCCGCCACCCAGGAGCCCAGCGAATCCACAAGAGCCGTGTGCTGCCCCGCAAGGTCGCGCAGGGCAGCCGGCAACTGCTCTGGATCGGGCAGCTCGAGGGTGCTCCAGTGCGCCGGCCGCCGCTGCCGGTGCTGCGCAAGGCGCTGCTGCCAGGCCTCATCGTTGGGCCGATCGGGGCCCGTGGCCACATACACGACCGGCTGGCCACTGCTGGCCGCCAGATGTTCGGCCCAGCGGCTCTTGCCGCTGCGGGCCGGCCCGAGCACCAGCTGAAGGCGGCTGCGGGCCTCAGCCGCCACCATTCATGTTGCGCAGAGTGGCCACCGAGGAGGGCGACACACGGTTGAGGTAGCGGAAGATCCAGTACTTGAAGATCGTGGCGAGCACCACCGGGAAGGTGGCGATGAACAACATGATGAAATTCTCGCGGGCCGGAATTCCCAGATGGTGCGCCACACCATCGAGCAGCACCGTCCAGCCCTCCGGACTGTGGAAGCCAACAAAAATGTCGGTGAACAGAATGATGGCAAAGGCCTTGGCGCTGTCACTCAGGCCATAGATGAGCTCATCGAGGAAGCCGCGCAACACCTGCAGATCGCGGCGGCCGAAGAGACAAACCAACGCGAAGCCGATCAAGGCCCCCACATCAGCCAGCACGTTCTTGATGGCCTGGGTGCTTTCGGAATCGGCCTCCTCCTTAAGCTCCTGAGCCCGCTGCACGAGGCGCGACTGCAGTTCCTCGCGGCTGGGCAGGGCCTCACCCTGGAGCAGGGCATCGAACTCGATCTCGGCCTGGAACACCCGCAGCTTCTCCACCGCCTTCTCCTCCAGCTGGGGCTTGGGGTAGGTGAGGAAGGCGCTGTCGGGGGCAAAGCGATCCACCAGCGGCGACACGATGTAGGTGCGGCTGATCTGCTGCACCAGCACCGGCACCAGAATCAGCAGCAGCAGGATCCGCAGCGACACCAGGGTGGAGTCGCGGCGGCGGCGGAAGCCGGCCACCACATTGGCCTCGGCTTCCGGATCCAGCTGGCGGCGCACCTGATCCACCACCCCCAGCAGGCTGCGGGGGAGCACTTCGGGGGAGCGGCTGATCGCGGGCAGCACGCGCCGGTTGGCGTCGTAGCGGGCCACCACCGCCTCGATCAACTGCAGTTGCCGCAGTTCCTGCCCAGCCATTTCGGAGCGATGCGGCTCCACCGCATCCAGGGCCTGGCGGCAGACATCCAGGGCCGCGCGGAAACGACGCAGCAGCCGGGCCTGGGCAGAGCGGGGAATGCTGAGGTCGAGCTCAGGCCGAACAGGCCGGTCGTTGTAGTGCTCGAGCTCAATGCTCTGAATCAGCAGCGCCGATTCGTAGCCCCGCTCCAGGTCGTGGCTCACATCCAGAGCCTGGGCGCGGCCAAAGGTTCCCATCCAGTCGGTGAGTGCCATGGCCGATCAGCGGGAAAACACCCACCAGGTGAGCATCGGCACCACCGTGCCCACCACCAGCAGCACCACCACCCAGGTGAAGGCATTGCTCGACTGGGTTTCCTCGCGCGTGGGGATGTTGGTGCCGGGGCGTACCACCTCAGCGCTGACCGGCTCACCGGGATCGCTGCCCTCCTCCAGCACCAGGCGCAGCCGGTTGATGCCATCGAGGCTGGCCTGGCGGTAGCGGGAGCCGTCGCGCAGGGGCAGGGCCATGGTGGTGCGGGCGGTGCTGCGGAGCAGGCCCGGATCGAGCGCACCGGCCAGCTCAGGCGCGGCCACGATGGCGGCCGCGTTGGTCTGGGTGTCGATCAGGATCAGCAGCAGGTTGCCGTCGGTGGCCTCACTGCTCCAGCGGCTCAGCAGTTGCTCGCCGAGCTGCGGCAGGGTGAGGCCGTAATCGAGCCGCTCCACGGTCACGAGGCGGGCGTCCACATGGTCGGCCGCCAGATCATCGAGGGCCTTGGACACATCACCGGCCGCCGCGCGGCTGAACACACCGGAGGGATCGATCAGCCGTTGCTGCGGCAGGGCCTCGGGATAGCTCGCTGGAGAGACCGCCAGGGCCGGGCCGACGCTGCAGAGGCTCAGCAGCGTGAGACTCACCAGCAGGATCACCCCCCACAGGCCAGCGGAGCGCCGGGGCGTGCAGGCAGCAGAAGCCAACGGATCAGGGCGGTTGTGGGCCTAGTTTGCCGCCTGATCCATGCTCTGTCGCCTGTGGCGTTGCCCTGGCCTGCGCGGGTGGCCCTTGGCACCGGCATCGGTGCCTTGCTGCTGGTGGTGCTGAACCAGACGCTGGCCCCCGATCTCACCCCGTCGCTGGAGCGCGCCAGTGTGCTGGCCGGGGCGCTGGCGGTGGGGTTGATGCTGGTGGCCGCCCTCTGGACCCGGGCGGTGCCCGACGCGGCAGCCCGGGCTGAGCTGCAGGGCCGCGAAGGCCTGCAGCTCGCCGGCAACCTGCCGGAAGCCGTGGCTGAGGAACTGGGCTGGGGCAGCCAGATGCTGCTTACGGCCACACCCGCCGCCACGCTCGTGGTGCTCTGGGACGGGGTGCCCCTGCTGCGGCGCGGCTTGCTGGGCGGTGGCATGTTCCAGCCCGGTGAGCTGTGCCAGCGCGCCCGCGCCAAGGCCAGTGCGATCTCCCTGGTCGACCTGCGGCTCTACCCGGGCCGGGCTGAATTCGATGGCCTGCTGGAGGGCCTGCCATCGGTGGTGGTGCAGCCGCTGGCCCAGCGCGGCTGGGTGGTGCTGGGTGGCTGGAGTGCGCGCTGTTTCAGCCGTAGTGATCTCCAGTGGCTGGAAGGCTGGAGCCAGCGGCTCACAGCGCGATTGGCGGCCGCCGGCCCGGCTGCGACGGGTTGCCCTGCGGGACCTGCAGTTGCGTCTGCACCCGGCCCCCAGGACTGCTGAACACCGCGAGCCCATCGGTCCCCATGCGGCCGGTGAGCAGGCCGGCGCGGGTGGTCTGGTCGTTGGCCTGGCGCTTCAACACCACCGATCCCCGCGCCTCAATCGCCTGGGTGGTCCAGTTCCAGACGCAGCGATCGGCCCGCAGCGATTCACCCGGCTGACGCAACACGCAGCCAGGGGCCACCACCGCCAGCGCGTCGGCACTGCGGAGCTCAAAGCCATGGCCGGTGATCTGGAGCTTGTCGATCACGCCACTGAACGGCTGGGTCGACACCACCACTTGCTCCTGCAGCTGGATCGTGCTCTCCCCACCCAGCAACTGGGCCTTGGCGCCAGGATCCACAAACCGCACCGGCGCCTGCAGCACCAGCACCTGCTGAATGCTGTTGCCGCGCAGGAAGGGCGCGCTCAACGTCTGCAGCGGTTTGCCCGGCGCCGGGCGGCGGATGGCCCGCACCGGACCGGGCGCGCTCAGCTGGCCGCTGCTGGGGTACCAGTCGGCGCTGGCCACCTTCAGCACGAGTTCCGGTTGCCGGGGCCTGCCATCGGCCAGGGGCTGCAGCCGGCGGATGAGTTCTGGATTGCCGCGCAGCTCGAGCTTGTCCTGGTTGATCAGAAACACCGCGCGGTTGGCGCTGATCTGCAGATCGCGGTCGCTGGCGGTGGGGCGCTGATCCAGTTCCATCCGCTCCTGGCGGGGATACCAGCGCACCCGCCGGGCCCGCACCACCAAGGGCTGGGGGCCGAGGCGCTGCAGCGTGGCCTGGCCCTCCAGCTGGATCACCGCTCCGTCGTTGAGCACGGTGCCGCTGGTGGCACTGAGGGTGTAGAGCGGCTTGCCGGCCGAGAAGATCGTGCCCCGCAACGCGCGGGCCTGGGCCACCTTGCGGGAGAGGTCGTAGCGGGCCTCCGGGCTGGTGAGTTGCCAGGCCGGACGGCCCTGGGCATCCTGCTGGCGCAGGTTGAGGGAGCGGAACACAAAGGGTACGGCCGGCTCTTCCTGCTCCAGGCGCTCCTGGCAGCCGCTGAGCGAGGGGAGCAGGGCCAGAGCAGCCAGCGGCCAGCGGCGGTGCCTCATGCCGGTGGCCTCAGAGCGGAGCGTCGAGTTCGAGGCGCGCCATCACCGGCTGGGGCTCGGGCAAGGCGGTGCCGGGCTGCAGCAGACCCCAGGCGAGCGACGCCGGCCACGCGGGCGTGGGGGGCTGGGCCAGCTGGGCCAGCATCCGCCCCGATAGTTCGGGCAAGAGAGGCGCCAGCAGGCAGGCCACCAGGCGAGCCGCCTCCAGCACGGCGTAAAGGTCGGCAGCAACGGCCGCTTGCTGACCCTCCTGCTTGATGGCTTTCCAGGGGGCCTGGTCGTTGAGGAAGCCGTTGGCCTGGATCGCCAGCTGCAGGGCGGCTTCCGCAGCGGATCGGAAATCCAGCGCTTCCATCGCCTGCTGCACGGTGCCGGCGGCCGCACTGGCGGCGATGGCGAGCGGATGGCTGGGGGCGGTGGCATCGCCGGCGGGAGGAACGGCCTCGGCAAACCAACGCCGCGCCATCGAACTGGTGCGGTTCAGCAGGTTGCCGATCGTGTTGGCCAGATCGTTGTTCACCAGATCGCTGAAGCGCTGCTGCTGGAAGTCGCCGTCATCCCCGAAGGGGATGTCACGCAGCAGATACCAGCGCACGGCGTCCCGCCCGCACTTCTCCAGCAGGACCTCGGGGTCGAGCACGTTGCCCAGTGATTTGCCCATCTTCTGGCCCTCGCGGGTGAGAAAGCCATGGCCGAACACCTTCTCCGGCAGGGGCAGGCCGGCCGAGAGCAGCATCGCCGGCCAGTACACGGCATGGAACCGCAGGATGTCCTTGCCGATCACGTGCAGACTGGCGGGCCAGCCCCGCTCCAGGATCAGGTCGAGATTGGGCTCATCCCCTGGCTCCAGCAGAGCGGTGAGATAACCGAGCAGCGCGTCGAACCACACATAGAAGGTGTGGCCGCCATGGCCCGGCACCGGGATGCCCCAGGGGAGATCGATGCGAGAAATCGAGAAATCGCGCAGTCCCTGGGCCACGAAGTTCTCCACCTCGCGGCGGCGACTCACGGGCTGAATGAAGCCCTCGCGCTGGATCAGCTCCTCGATCTGGCGCTGATAGCGCGAGAGCCGGAAGAAGAGGTTCAGCTCATCGCGCCATTCCAGCGGCCGCCGGTGGGTCGGGCATTCCGGGTCCTGGGCTTCGTGGGGGTCGTCCTTGAACTCCTCACAGGCCACGCAGTACCAACCCTGCTGGCGGCCTTCCACCACATCCCCGCTCGCTTCCACCCGCGCGAAGAACTGCTCCACGATCCGCCGATGCCGCGGATCGGTGGTGCGGATGAAGCGGTCGTTGCTGATCTGCCAGCGGTTCCACAGCTCCCGGTAGCCCTCGCTCACCGCGTCGCAGTGGGCCTGGGGGCTGAGACCTGCCGCCGCCGCCGTGCGCTGGATCTTCTGCCCGTGTTCATCACAACCGGTGATGAACACCACCGACTCACCCTTCAAGCGGCGGTGCCGCGCAATGGCGTCACAGGCCAGGGTGGTGTAGGCGCTACCGAGATGGGCGCGGTCGTTGACGTAATAAAGCGGGGTTGTGAGGGTGTAGACCATTCGGCCTTGGGCCACGGCGTGGGTCGTTCGGGCTCGCTGCGCCGCCGGGGCGGCCCTGTGCCGAGGCCGGATCTTACCCATCCTGTTCACACCGAACCCATGCGCCAGCCCGAGCTGATCCAGGTGCCCGTGCTGGTGTGGGGCGGCGGTACGGGCGGAGTGGCGGCTGCCATTCAGGCCGCCCGCAGTGGGGCACAGGCCCTGCTGCTCACCCCGGGCGGCTGGCTGGGGGGCATGGTGAGCAGTGCCGGGGTGTGCTGCCCCGATGGCAATGAGCTCAGCCCCTGGCAGAGCGGCCTGTGGGGAGCCTTCCTACGGGGCCTGGCCCAGGCGGAACCGGACGGACTGGATCACAACTGGGTGAGCTGCTTCGGGTATCGGCCCGCCACGGCTGAGCGATTGCTGCGGCGCTGGGTGGAGGAGGCGCGGTTGCTCCGCTGGCTGCCCGGCTGCCGGCTACTGGAGCTGGAGCAGCGCGGGGGGCGGATCACGGCCCTGGTGGTGGAACGGCAGGGCCAGCTGCTGCGGCTGGAACCCGAGCTGGTGATCGACGGCAGCGACCGCGGCGATCTGCTCGCCTTCGGCATCGCCCATCGTCTGGGCTGGGAACCCCGCGAACGCTGGGACGAACCCAGTGCCCCTGCCGCCGGGGATCTGGCGCACGATCCGTTCTTCCAGCGGCAGCCGGTGCAATCCCCCACCTGGGTGGTGATGGGGCAGTTGGATCCTGAGCGCCAGGCGCCTAAGGCCCCCGGAGCCCTGGCCGCGCCGTTCGCGCAGGCCGCTGCTGCCTTCGGGCTGGAGAAAACGATCACCTACGGCCGCCTGCCCGGCGGGCTGGTGATGCTCAACTGGCCCCTGCACGGCAACGACTGGCACCAGGGCCTGGAGCGGGCGTTCAGCGGCGATCCAGCGGCTGAACAGGAGCTGTATGCGGCCATGCAGGGCCATTCGCTGGCCTTCGCCCAGGCGCTGGACGAGGCCAGTGCGGGCTGGTTGCGGCTCGGCCATTGCTTCCCGGAACCATCCGCTGGCTCATCGAGCGAGCCAGCGCCCCTGGCGGGCCCGGGCGCCCTGGCGCTGATGCCCTACTGGCGCGAGGGCCGCCGCCTCCAGGCCCTCAGCACGGTGGTGGAGAGCGAGCTGCTGCCCCAGGCCAGCGGCGCCAGCATCGCCAAGCTGCCCTGGCGCGACGGCCAACTGGATGCGATCGCGGTGGGCAACTACGCCAACGACCACCACTACCCCGGCCCCGACTGGCCCCTGGCTCCCAAAAGCTGCCGCTGGGGCGGGCGCTGGAGCGGCACGCCGTTCTGCATTCCCTTCGGCGCCCTGGTGAGCAGCGGCTGCCCCAACCTGCTGGCCGCCGACAAGGCGATCGGCACCAGCCACATGGCCAATGGAGCCACCCGGCTGCAGCCGCTGGTGATGAACGTGGGCCAGGCCGCAGGCCTGGCGGCGGCGCTCTGCCTGCAGCAAGGCATCGCCCCCGCTGCATTGCCCGTGGCCGCCCTGCAGCGGGCGCTGGTGAACGACGGCCTGGCCCCGGCGGGTCCCCTGCCGCTCTGGGATACCCCCTGGCATCACCCCCAGTGGCGGGAACGGCAGCTGCAGGCCCTGGCCGATCCCTCCCAGCTCGGTCGTGACGGCCACCTGGCGGGCGCGGGGTTGCCGGATCCCGATCAGGCGCCAGCCGAACCGGGAGAGCGCTGCTTCCACGGCACCCTCTGCCCAGACGGCAGCGGCGGCTACCGGCTCGACACCGCTGAGGGCCGCTGGCCCGTGATCACCCTGGAACCGGGCCTGCACCAGTGGCTGAGCCAGCTGGGGGCGCCGGAGCCGGTGCGTCTGACCGGCTGCCTGAACCCCTGGGGCCCCTGGCTGCGCGCCTCACGCCTTCAGTCCGATCTGGCTTAATCACTGGCCCGGAGCCGCAGTTGATCGCGCAGCGGATCCACCAGCTGCACCCGCAGCAGGAGCCCATCGCCGGGCTCCGCGTGCCCCGGACACTCGGCCGCCAGATCCATGGCCAGCTCCTCCACATGCACCAGCCCCAGCCGGTCCTGGGGGCGCAACCAGCGCAGAAACTGGGCCCGCCACTGCTCGGCTTTGTGTGCCTCGAACCACACCTGCTGCCAGTGGCGCTGGTCTTCGCGGGAGATCTGGATGCCCTGGCGCAGCGGGCCCTCCAGCTCGCTCAGCAGCTCCTGGATGGCCGGCCCATCCAGGGGCTGACCCCCTTCGAGATGGGCCAGCAGCTGCCGCTGCACCACCAGATCGCCGTAGCGGCGAATCGGCGAGGTGGCCTGCACGTAGGCGGAGAGCCCCAGACTGAAATGGGCAGCCGGAGTCGTACCGGTCAGTCCGCGGCTGAGGCAACGCTTGATCGCCGCATGGCGAACGGGGCCATCGGGGAGCTGCTGGAGCTCCGCGGCAGGAGGCAGCTCGGCAGGCAGCTGGGAGCGATAGGGCAGGGCCAGCCCCTGGCTCCGGCCGATCTCGGCCACCACGGCCCCGGCCAGGATCATGGCCTCAGCCACCATCAGCCGCGACGGGCTGGGTTCGGTGATCTCCAGGCAGGGTTGGCCCTCCCGCTCCCGGATGCGGCCCTCCGGTTGATCCAGCAGCAGGGCACCCTGGGCCACGCGCCAGCGGCGGCGACGCTCCATCAGGGTGTGGATGCGCTCCAGGTCACGCTCCTGGGGCGGGGCCAGCTCGATCAGCTCATCGGCGTCGTCGTAGGTCAGGCGGTAACGGGGCTTCACCCAGCTGCGGGTCACACCGCTGGCCGCGATCGCGCCCGCGTCATCCAGGTCCACCCAGAGGCTCCAGGCGGCGCAGCGCTGGCCGGCCCGCAGGCTGAAGGGCCCGGTGGCCAGGGCCAGCGGAAACATGGGCAGGTTGCCGCGGCTCAGATACAGGCTGGAGGCGCGGCGCCGCGCCTCCAGATCGAGCGGATCGCCGGGCGCCACCAGGCGGCCCGGATCGGCCACATGAATCCACAGCCGCTCGCGGCCGCCCTCCTGCGGCTCCAGCGCCAGACCGTCGTCGATGTCCTGGGTATCGACATCGTCGATCGTCACCACTGGCAGATGGGTGAGATCCAGGCGTCGCTCATCGCCGCTGCGCGGCTGGCCATGGCTGGCCGCGAGCGCCTGGGCCAACGCCTCGAGCTCGCGGGAAAAACCCAGTTGCCAGGGCGTGGCCTGCAGCGAGGGCAGATGATGCGGCTCCCATTGACCCAGGTCCACCAGCAGATGGCGAATCGAGCCGGTGTCGGCCGGGCAATGGGCCAGCTGCAGCGCCTTACGCAGGTCGGCTGGCAGCGCCGTGGCGGCATCACCGGCGGCCCAGCGATGCAGCAGTTCCAGCTCCGCTTGCTGGGCTGGGGCCAGATCCGTGGGCTGCAGGGGCTGGCGGTTGCGGATCAGGCGATGCCAGTGCTGCTGGGCCTGAAGCGCGAGCTGCTGACGGCGCTGGTCGCGGCGCCACTGGCGTAAGTCCGCAGCCGGCCGGGCCAGCACCCGTTGCTGTCGCCAGCGGAACAGCTGTTGATTTCCCTGCAGCCACAGCCAGGCCGCTGCCAGATTCACGGCAGTGGGCTCGCCGTGAATCAACGCTGCCCAATCGGCGAGCGGCAGGCCATCCGCCTCCTCCAGCAGCAGCAGCCAGGCGGCGGCGGCATCACGCCGGCGCGGCACGGCCTGCTCCAGCTCCGCGGCCGTGAAGCTCCAGGGGAAACCCCCCGGCCGCTCCGGTGGTTCAGCACCGGAGGGCAGGGGGCAGATCAGATCAACGCTGCGCAGCGGCAGCGTCTGAAGCTTGAACGGCGAGGAGGCCTGGGCCTTCCAGCCGGGGATCAGCTGGGCTCTGGAGCCCTGCACCCCGATGAGCAGAGCGAGCTGCGCACCCTTGTCGCCATGGAGGCCGACAAGATCACCAGGATGGGGTGAGGCAGGGGCCAGGGGAGATCTCAGCCTTCGGGATTCACAAAAGGCAGCAGGGCCACGATGCGGGCGCGCTTCACGGCATTGGTGAGATCGCGCTGCTGCTTGGCAGTGAGGCCCGTGAGACGACGGGGCAGGATCTTGCCGCGCTCGGTGATGAACTTCTTGAGCAGATCGACATCCTTGTAGTCGATCGGGTCACCCGGCTTGATCGGGGACAGGCGCTTCTTGAAGAAGGAACTGGACATGGGGAAGGGTGCGAGGAAGGGAGAAATGTGCCGTTGCCACACCTGAGCCGCTGCTGCTGCGGTTCAGGGTGTCGGGTTCACTTGATTTCCTTGTGAACGGTCGACTTGTTGCAGTGGGGGCAGAATTTCTTCAGCTCCAGCCGTTCCGTGGTGTTCCGGCGGTTCTTCTCGGTGGTGTAGCGGGACACACCGGGAGACCGCTTGGCGGGGTTGGACCGGCATTCCGTGCACTCGAGAGTGATCACGATCCGGACGCCCTTGTTCTTAGCCATGAAGGACGTTGCGCCGCTTGAGCGATGCGAAGTGACAATGGGACACCCTACCTCTTCGGGTTTCGCTACCCCCATCGCTCCTTAGGATCCGTCCTCCCAGATGGCACGGATCAATGCGGGTCTCGCTCCAGTGGTTGAAGGAGCTGGTGGCCGCCGCGCCCGAGAGCTTCGGGGTGGAGACCCTCGCCGAGCGGCTGTCGATCGCCGGCTTCGAGGTGGATGCGATCGACGATCTGGCCGCCCGCGCCGCCGGCGTGGTGGTGGGCTTCGTCTGTGGGCGGGAACCCCATCCGAACGCCGACAAGCTCAGTGTGTGCCAGGTGGACGTGGGTGCCGCTGAACGGCTGCAGATCGTCTGCGGTGCCAGCAACGTGCGGGCCGGCATCCACGTGCCCGTGGCCCTGGTGGGAGCCACCCTGCCGGCGGTGAACCTCACGATCAAGCCGGCCGAGCTGCGGGGTGTGGCCAGCAGCGGCATGGTCTGTTCGCTCACCGAACTCGGTCTGCCGAGCGAGGTGGATGGCATCGCCATCCTCGACGACCTGCTGCAGAGCGTGCCCGCCCTCGGCACGCCCGTGGGTCCGCTGTTGGGCCTCGATGATCAGGTGCTGGAGCTGGCGATCACGGCCAACCGACCGGATGGCCTCTCCATGGCGGGGATCGCCCGGGAGGTGGCCGCGATCGTGGCTGGGCGCACCACGCTGCCCGCAGCCCCTGAGGCCGCCCAACCCCAGCCCCTCGGCGCCGCGCCCGCCGCCCTGGCCCAGATGGAGCAGGGCGGGATCTTCAGCATCACCGAGCTGAACCACATCCAGGTGGCGCCCTCGCCCGGCTGGCTGCAGCAGCGGCTGGAGAAGGCCGGTGTCCGGCCGATCAACAACGTGGTGGACATCACCAATCTGGTGATGCTCGAAACCGGTCAGCCCCTGCACGCCTTCGATCGCGATCGGCTGGCGGCGCTGTCGCAGGGCACGGCCGATCCGGGCGCCATCGGCCTGCGCCACGGCCGCGACGGTGAACGGCTCACCACCCTGGATGGTGAGGAGCGCAGCCTGAACAGCGAGAACCTGCTGGTGACCTACGCCGATCAACCGATCGCCCTGGCGGGGTTGATGGGCGGCGGCGCAGAGGCCGTGACCGAAGCCACCAGCACGATCTGGCTGGAGGCCGCCGTCTTCCCGGCGATGGCGATCCGGCGCTCCTCACGCCAGGCCGGGCTGCGCACTGAGGCCAGCAGCCGCTTTGAAAAGGGCCTGCCGCCGGAAGCAACCCTGGCCGCCTGCGACCGTGCCGTGGCGCTGCTGCAGGAGCTCTGCGGCGCCCGGGTGGGCAGCCGCTGGCTGCATCGCCGGGCTGACCTGCCCGCTGCCGCGCTCCAGCTACGGCGGGATGCGCTGCACAACCTGCTCGGCCCGGTGCTGGTGGATGGCGAGCCGCAAGACCTGAGCGACGCGCAGATCGTGGCCACCCTGGAGGCCATTGGCTGCCGCCTGGAGGATCAGGGCGACGGCTGGCACGTGCACGTGCCCCCATCGCGGGCCATCGACCTGCATCGGGAAGTCGACCTGATCGAGGAGGTGGCACGCCTGGTGGGATACGACCACTTCGCCTGCCATCTGCCCGACCCGATCGAACCCGGAGGCCTGGAGCCCGCGCAGCTGGTGGAACGGCGGCTGCGGCGCGCCCTTGCGGCGGCAGGTCTGCAGGAAGCCTGCAGCTTCTCGCTGGTGCCGGCGGCTGAGGGACGCATTCCCCTGGCCAATCCCCTGCTGGCGGATTACGGCCATCTCCGCGACAACCTGCTGGAGGAACTGCTGGCGGCAGCCCGCCGCAACCTGCAGAGCGGCGCAGCCGGCTTCTGGGCGTTCGAGATCGGCGCCGTGTTCGATGCCGCAGGCGGTGGAAGCTCGCGTCAGCTGCTGGCCGGTGTGGTGAGTGGCGAGCGGCGGGCCGAGCGCTGGAGCAGCAGCGGCAAACCCCAGCCGCCCTCCTATTTCCAGGCGCGCGGTCTACTGCAGCAGGCCCTGAGCACGCTCGCGATTCCCAGCGAAGACCGGGTGCTCACCGATCAGCCGCTGCTGCATCCCGGCCGGGCGGCCCAGATCGTGGTGGAAGGGCGGCCAGCCGGTTGGTTTGGCCAGCTCCATCCGCAGCAGTGCGAGGCGGCTGATCTGCCCGAGGCCACCTATGGGTTCGAGCTCGATCTGGCAGCGCTGATCACCGCGGCCACCCGGCGCAACCGCTGGCAGCCGGCCTTCAGCCCCTTCGCCACGGTGCCGGCGTCCGAGCGCGACCTGGCCCTGGTGGTGCCTGAGCGCACGGCTGCGGCAGCACTGCTGTCGGTGATCCGTAAGGCGGGCAAACCGTTGCTGGAGCACGCCGAGCTGGTCGACCGCTACAGCGGTGCCCAGCTGGGCGAGGGCCTGTGCAGCCAGGCCTTCCGCCTGCGCTACCGCGATCCCAGACGCACGCTCACCGACGAGGAGGTGGAGCAGGCCCACGGCGCCATTCGCTCCGCCCTCGAGAAGCAACCCGGGGTGCAGCTGCGGGTCTAAGTCCTGCGCCGCAGCACCACCAGCGTTTCCACGTGGGTGGTGTGGGGGAAAAAGTCGAGGGGCTGCACCCGCTCCAGGGTGTACGGACCGGGTTGGGTGAGGGCCTTGAGGTCGCGGGCAAGGCTGGCCGGATCGCAGCTGAGGTAGGCCAGCCGCTCCGGCGCCTGCTCCAGGATGGAGGCCACCACCCGCTCGTCCAGGCCCCGTCGCGGCGGATCCACGACCAGCAGCTGGGCCTCGGCGAGCCGCTCGCTCAAGGCGTCAGCCACATCACCAGCCTGGAAGCTGCAGAGCTGGCCGAAACCATTGCGAGCCGCATTGGATCGCGCCAGCTCCACCGCCTGGGGATTGATCTCCAGACCATGCACCCGCCAGCCCCGGGCCGCCATCGGCAGGCTGTAGGTACCGATGCCGCAATAGGCATCGATCGCCAGGCCAGGTGCCGGCATCTCGGCCAGCACCTGCTGGAGCAGGGGCACCACCCGCTCGGCCTGGGCCGTGAACACCTGAAAGAAGGTATCGGTGGCGATCTCCAGCTCAAGCCCGGCAAAGCGCTCCCGAATCGAGCCCACCCCGGCTAGCAGGCGCGTGTCAGGCCCCATGAGCACATTGTTGGCCTTCGGCTGCAGGTTGAGCGTGACGCCCACCACCTGGGGCCAGCGCTCCAACCAGCGCTGAGCCAGTGCCTCCAGACCGGGGAGCTGGGCATGGCTGCTGATCAGGCCGATCAGCACCTGATCGGTGTGGCTGCCCACGCGCAGAGCCAGATGGCGCAGGCCGCCGCTGCCGTGGCAATCCCGATCGATCGGCCAATCCGTCGCGGCCAGGTCGGCCTTGATGGGTTGGATCAGCCCATCGATCCTGGGGTCGAGCACCGGGCAGTGATTGAGATTCACGATGCGGTGGCTGCCCCGGCGGTAGTAGCCGCAGCGCACCGTGCCGTCATCCAGACGCTCGAGCGGGATGATGGCACGGTTGCGGTAGCCCAGGGATTCAGCGGCCGTCAGCACCGGTTGCACGGGATGGTCGAGCCCGCCAATGCGCTGCAGGGCGTTGCGCAACGCCTCGCCCTTCCACATCGCCTGGGCCTGGGGATCGAGATGCTGCAGCGAGCAGCCACCGCACGTGTTGGCCAGGATGCAGGACTCCCGGCGACGGTGGGGGCTGGGCTCCAGCACCTCCTGCAGCTGGGAGAACCAATGGCGGCGCGCCTTCTTCACAAGCCGGGCGATCACGCGCTCACCGGGAAGGGCACCGGGCACGAACACCACGGCCTCAGCGCAGCGACCGATGCCCTGGCCTTCCTGGCCGAGGTCGTTGATCAGCACCTCGCAGCGCTGGCCCGTTGTCAGTTCCCCCATCCCCTGCTCTGCTGCCTCGGCCCCAACCCCAGACCCTAATCCGTGCAAAGGGGCGTTACACCTGAGCGGAACTTCTGGTGGGAGCGGGCCGTGCTCGATAAAGTTGCGCCTGCGTGTGGCCGCTGCGATGAGCGTCGTTCGGGATCTGATTCTTCAGGCCGATGATCAACTCCGCTACCCCACTGGCGGAGAACTCCGCTCGATGGTGGATTTCCTCAGCGGTGGTGCCCAGCGTCTGGCGGTGGTGAAGCTGCTCACCGACAACGAGAAGAAGATCGTTGACGAGGCCGCCAAACAGCTCTTCACGCGCAAACCGGAGTACGTGGCCCCCGGCGGCAACGCCTACGGTCAGAAGCAGCGTGCCCAGTGCCTGCGTGACTACAGCTGGTATCTGCGCCTGGTGACCTACGGGGTGCTGGCCGGCAGCACCGAAATGATCCAGCAGATCGGCCTGGTCGGCGCCCGCGAGATGTACAACAGCCTCGGCGTGCCGATGCCCGGCATGGTGGAAGCGATGCGCACCATGAAGGACGCTGCCCTTGCGCTGCTCAGCACCGACCAGGCGGCCCTGGCGGCCCCCTACTTCGACTTCCTGATCCAGGGGATGCAGACCCCCAGCTGAGCACCAGCCCAATCCCTGAACCATCAGCCCCGGATGAGCACCTGTCTCATCCGGGGCTTTTGCTTGGACTCTTGGGTAGTCCTGAATGCGACAGGCGGGATCGCTGCCTTGCCCTTGGCGGAGCGCGACTAGTCTCTTCAGACTCATCCCAGACCTATAAAGGGACTTGATGTGAGACCCAGATGAGCCAAATCAACGCCAGTGCTTTGGCCAGCGGAAGCCCGAGAACCAGCGCCCCGCTTATCTCGGCTTGGTCGCATTTCGGGACTGACAGTGCGTCTCAACCTCGCATCATGAGAACAAAAAAGATGGGGGTTGCCCGTCGCAAGGCAGGTTCCACGAGCCTCGCCAGGACCCGCAGAAAGCGTCGTCAGGCGAGGTCCAATGCTTGCGTATCTGTGTAAGACACAGATACGCAAGCTCAAAAGCCCCTGTTATGACTGGGTTTAATGCCGTGATCAGCGCTTCTGGACAGAGCTGCGGACAGGCGGATGGATCACAACGGCTCGATCCACGCTTGAGGCGCAGGCATCGAACGCCAGCCGCGACAACCCAGATCATCGAAATTCAAAAGTCTCACAAGGAGCGGATGAGACGCTTAAACAGACTCATTAAGAGTCTTGAATAGGACCCAATGGATGGACTGATCTCAATGGCGACCGGCGATGGCCGCCCTGCCCTCCCCTCGCCTCGGCGCAAGGCGATCAGATGGAGCATCCGCAGGGCCAGCAGACCAGGATTGATCGTCTCGCACTGGACTCGCTAAAGGTCCCATTAATGGACTAGAAAAAGTCTCATGAGACCATTTCAAGTCTCAGCCCGCCGTGCGATACAGCTCCTTCGGCAGCTCCGATGCGCCAGCACCAGCCACCAGGGTTTCCAACAACCGAACCAACAGATCGCCCCGGCTGCGCAGGCCGCACTCTCCCCCTTGAGGTCATCCAGCCGATCGAGCAGGTCGGCAGGAAGCTCGAGGCTGATGCGTTTGCGCTGAACCGATTGGCTCACGCCTCGTGTCAGTTGCCCCTCAGACCGCGCATGCGCTGCTGTTGCGCTTCCAGGGCCTGCTGGTAGCGATCGACCAGGGTCTGGTCAGACCGCGTGGGCGGCAGAATCAGGGGTTCGAGTTGCCGGCTCAACGGCGGCAGCGGCGGTGGGGACATGGGCTCGGCGGGGGCCAGCCCCAGCGGTGGAGGTTGGAGGGCAGCCTCATCGAACGCCAGGGGAGGCAACTGCTGGTTGGGGGTTGGCCGGGCCGGAGCCGCATTGCGAGCCAGCTCCAGCTGGCGTTCCTGGTGGCGCACCCGGGCCAACTGGCTTTCAGGCACCACGCTCAACAGATGCCCCGGGGTGGCATCAGCCGGGTACACCAGACTCACCCGCACCGGATTGACGATCCCCGGCCTGAGGTTGAGGGTGGTCAGCGGCAGGCTCTGGCCGGAGCGCATGCCCACATGCATTTCCTGCAGACCGTCGGCGGTGCGCACCTGCAGGGATCCGCGGAAGGCCGTGAAGGTCTTGCCGCCAACCGGCGCGGGATGGCTGAGCACCAGCTCATAGGGACCGTTGCCGCGGAGGTTGAGATCCACGTCGAAGCGCACGCCATAGGTGCCCACGTTGTCGAGGGACGAATCCAGCATCCGGCTGGCCAGGGGATTCACCTGCACCTCGCCGGTGCCGAAGTTGTGGCGGTTCGTGCTGGTGAAGGGCACATGCAGGGGGCCCTGCGTGCTGAGGTCGTGGCTGATCGAGGCCTGGTAGGCGTCGCCGAGAGCCACCCCGCCCACCCGGGAGAACACCCTCCGGCTGTTGATGTCAGCGAGACGGTTGAGATACACCCGCCCGGGCGCGAGACGACCCGCATCGAGCACCGCCAGCAGATCGGCATCGCTGGCGGGATCGGCGGCAGCCACCACGGCCATCTGGAAGGGACCATTGCTGCGGCCTTTCAGCAGGGCATTGGCGATTCCCAGGGCGGGCACCGGCGTGCTGAACAACACCAGCCGACTGCGGCCCGGGATCACCACCTCATCCTCAAGCCGGCGATCGAGCTGGCCGCGCAGGAGCTGGATCGCCGTGGCATCACCCGGACCGGTGTTCCAGGGACGCCGCCCGAGCGGGCGGACCCCGATCTTGGCGTTGCCGAGATAGGGCGCCTCGAAGCTGTTGCGCACGGCGCCGCTCTCGAAGCGAATCCTGACCGGCTGGTAGCCGGGATTGATCAGGATCAGACCGACGGTGAGCTCCGTGCGCCGCTGGCCGGCCCGGATGCTGCCCCGGTAGGGAGGGAAATACTTGTGATGCAGGTGGACGCCGAACTCACCGTTGAAGGTGAAAGCCGCATTGGCCAGCGGCTGACCGGTTTCGGCGGCGTAGGCCAGGCCAGGGGTTGTGCTGATCAGGATGCCGGGCCCTTCCACCTCCTCCGGCTGGTTGGAGTGCAACACGGGGACGTTGTTGAACGTGCCGCTGAGTGGGCGGGCCCTCTGGCCCGCCATCAGGGCCACAAAGGCATGCGCGGGCAGCGCCTGCAGGGTCGCCAGGGCCAGCAAGGGCACAAGGGCGTGTCGCGTGAGACCCGGAAGGCCGCCTGGTCTCATCCTGCGATCGGCTCCGGACCGGGGCTCAGCCATGCACCGATTCCCTTTGGCTTTCAAAGGCTGACAGACCAGTTGGGCCGTGACTTTGCTCGCGTGCTGCTCGGCCATTGCTGGAGGGGAGACACGACACGCGAACGTTGGGTTCAGATCGCTAAAACCTGACCACACTTCTTCATTTTCCCATGCTCCCCCCTTTCGGCTGCTGCGGCTCCGGAGCTGATCCCCGCCAGGCCTGGCGCCACCACCAGGAGCGCAAGCTGCGGCTGCTGCGCTCCTGGCGGGATGGTCTGGAGCGTCAGCTCGCCGCCGCCGAGGCCGCCATCAGCACGCTGGAGCGGCAGATGCAACGGGATGCAAGCCCGTCCGAGAGCTGATCTCCAGCTGCTGCCGCAGGGCGGCCAGGCCCTTGTGCAGGCGCCGCTGCACGGTCATCGGGCTGATGCGCAGCTGACTGGCAGTCCGGCGATAACTCCAGCCTGCCAGTACCACGCGCCGCACCACCTCCGCCAGGGCTGGATCCAGCAGGGCCAGGGCCTCCTGGGCCAGGCCGTCCCGGTCCCGGTCCCGATCCTGCTGCTCCTCGCTGGCGGGGGCACCCAGGCGCTCTTCCAGCTCGCAGGTGAGGGGTTGCAGCTGATTGAGCCGCCGGGCCTGCTCCAGGTGTTGCCACTGGCTCTCGCTGAGACCCATGGCCTGGCGCACTTGTTCATCACTCATGCTGGCTCCCGCCAGACAGCGACGGCGTCGATCGAGCTGTTCCTGGAGACGCCGCGACAGCCGGATCGGCTGACAGCGATCGCGGAGGTAGTGCAGGATCGCGCCCCGGATGTGGGGCTTCGCGAAGGCCTCGAAGGGCGTGGCGCCCTCGTCGCTGAACAGCTCGGCAGCGCGCAGCAATCCCATCAGACCCACCTGGATCAGATCCTCGAGGGGTTCGGCGCAGCGGGCGCGGTAGTGCAGGGCAATCGGGCGCACCAATTGGCAGTAGCGATCGACGCGGCCGTTGCGGCGGCGGATCGCCTCAGAGGCAGTAGACACAGGGAATACAGGCAGATGTAGGAGCCGCGGAGCGGCGGGCCCTTAGTGGGCCTCTTTCCACTCAGCACGATCCGGCCTGGTTCCAGCAACCGTGAAATTACGGAGCCGCCACCGCCTGCAGCAGGGCCCAGGGGCCATGGCGCTCCAGCCAGGCCCGATCGGAGTGCTCGGTCTGCAGCAGACAGCCGGCGAACCCCAGGGCGTTGAGGCTGAAGCCGGCGGCGTGCTCGCGGGTGCGGCGCACCGTGAGAAACCAGCGGTCGTCGAAGAGCAGGTTGTAGGGATGGCGCGGCTGGGGATCGCGGCTGGCATCACCGAGGCCCAGGGCGGCGAGATGGCTGGCATAGAGCGCCGGCAGATCGGCGTGGCCCACCGGATCCAGCCGGCGGCTGAGCCGGTACGCCCAGGGGAATGGCGCTGGCTTCGACGCCGTGCCAGCCAGGCCCAGCTGCTCCAGGAAGGATGCGGCGAGGGGACAACTGGGTTGCGCTGGCGTGCGGGGCAGCAACTGCAGATGGCGATGGGGCTGGCTGGCCCCGGCCGCCGCACAGCTGTTGAAGAACCACAGGCCACCGGTATCGGCACTCACGATCGCCACGGCGGCCCAGTCGTGGGCATCCAGCCAGCCCGCCTGGGGGGCCCAGTGATCGGTGATCAGCAACACATGAGCGGGCTGCACCGGGAACTTGTTGAGCAGCAGCACGTGGCCCGGCTGCGGCCGCGCCACCTCCAGCTCCGGTTCCCAGGGGAGGAAGGGATTGGGCTTGGGGCCTCCGGCCCGCAGGTGCTTGGGGGTGCGGCTGAGCAGGCGGCGCAGCTGGAACGGCGCCAGCGCCGGTGCATCCACCAGCTCCGTGGCCAGGGGCACCAGGGCGCCGCTGGAGAGGGCGCGATCGGCCCTGGCCAGGGCCGACTGCCAGAAGCGCTCAGCTCGCACCGGCCTTCAGGCGAGCCAGCGACGCGCCCTGGTAGTAGCGCCCCAGGATTTCGTTGTAGCGAAGGCCCTGCTCCGCCAGGTCCTGGGCACCGTGCTGGCTCATGCTGGCCCCGAGGTGCCCATGGGCCTCCATGGTGATCTGGTGGGTGGCGGCATAGAGGCTCTCCACGATCCCGCCCTGGTAGCTGAGGATCAGGCCGGCAGTGCTGGCGCTGGCCTGGCGGGTGCGGCTGTTGCTGCTGACCAGCCCTTTGTAGGCCTGCCAACGGGTGGTGTCACCGAGATGCCAGTGCCGGCTGGCGGGCCGGGCCATGTGGGCCAGGGCGTAGGAGCGGGCTGCCACGGCCTGGGCGCGCAGCGCCTCCATCGACCAGCTGCTGGGCATCTCTGCCCCCACCACCGAGGCCACGTAGCTCTCCAGGGGCAGGTGGTTCACCACCAAGACCCCGGATCCCTCGGGAATCAGCCGCAGGCGCCCGGGATAGGGCTGGCCGTTCACCAGCACCCGGCCACCGGGGGCCAGCAGCCAGGCTTCGGCCACCTGAGCGGCCCAGCCTTCAGCCACCCGCTCGCCGGCCTGCCCCTGCTGCACCAGGCGGCCATCGCGGCTGATCAGTTGCCAGCGGGCATCGGCGCTGAGCGCAGGCTGGTCGCCAGCGCGCAGCAGCGCCACCCGGATCTCCAGATCCAGGGGCTTGCCGGCGGCCGGTTCCCGCAGCCCGAGGCGCTGGCTCTGCACCTGGCGCAGGTCTGCGGCCTCCCGGCGGGTGTCCTGGGCCGGTGCGGGAGCATCCACCAGCGCCTCCAGCAGATCGCTCGGACCACTGGCGTAGGGCTGGGGGGCGAGGCCCTGGGCGGCAAAACCGATGGCCACGGCGCTGATCGCCATGGGCCCGGCGAGCCACAGGCGCGGGGGAAGCGTCGGCAGGGTCAGCCGGGGGGCAGCAGGGCCTCCCAGTCCGGGCCATCGGCAGCGCAACTGGTGGAGCCAGCGCTGGCCCCAGGCTCGGATTGACCGTAATGGAGCGTGCCGTCCCACAGCAGATGGCCGGTGCCGAGCAAGCGGATCATGCCTGAGGATGGACAGGTGCAGAGCATCCCGCCGGGCCGGGTGGACGGCTGCCAGCCCACCACCGCCGTCCTGCCGGTCTGGGCCAGCCAGTAGGGCGCCACCAGCGCATGGGCCGAGCCGGTGACCGGATCCTCGGGAATCCCGAGACCGGGCGCGAAGAAGCGCAGCTGATAATCCGCCCTGCTGCCATCCAGCAAGGGGGGGGCTCCCTGGGCGTCGCTGATGGCGGCCATCACCACCAGGCCCTGACGGACCTCCGGCGGGACCTGGTCGGCCAGGCCCTCCAGCCCTGCCAGGGAGTGGCCCGCCGGCAACAGGGCCACGGCATAGCCGAGGCTGCTGGTCCAGAAGCGGAGCGGCGCCACGCCCGTTCGCTGGCGGAGCAGCGCCGCCAGCGGCTCTGGCAGCGGCGCGGGAATCAGACCGCTGGAGGGGAGCACGATGCTGCCCCGGCCGGCCGCAGCGAGTTCCACGGGCAAGGGGCCGCTGCGGCTGTGCAACACCAGGCTGGCCCCTGGCTCGAGTTCACCCCAGTGGGCCAGGGCCAGCAGGCTGGCCAGAGTGGCGTGGCCGCAGAGCTGCACCTCGCAGGTGGGGGTGAACCAGCGCAACAGCCAATGCTGCCCATGGCGCAGCAGGAACGCCGTTTCCGACTGGCGCAGGCTGCCGGCGATCTCCTGCATGGCAGCGGCGCCCAGGGGCTGATCGAGCAGCACCACACACGCCCCATTCCCCTGGCAGGGCGCCGAGGCGAAGGCCTCGATCAAAACAGCTGGCAGTCTCATGCGCTCCACTCGGCCTTGAGATCACGCTGCATCAGCGCCTGCACCGCCCGGTCCGGCGTGTTGGCGCCCTCCAGCACCGCCAGCACCTGCTCGCAGATCGGCAGGCTCCAGCCCTGCTGTCGGGCCAGGGCCAGGGCCGCACGGGCCGTGCGCGGGCCCTCCACGGTGGCACCGATCTGCTGCACGGCGGCCGCTTCATCCAGGCCTTCGGCCAGCAGCAGGCCGCAGCGGTAGTTGCGGCTGAGGGAGCTGTTGGCGGTGGCCAGCAGATCCCCAAGGCCCGCCAGGCCGTAGAGGCTGGTGGCCTGGCCGCCCATGCCCTGCACCACCACCCCCATCTCGGCCAGACCGCGGCAGAGCAGGGACGCCTTGGCGTTGGCACCCAGACCGAGGCCATCGCAGATGCCGGCGGCCACGGCCATCACATTCTTGAGCGCCCCGGCCGCCTCCACGCCCACGGGGTCGTCGCTGCGGTAGAGACGCAGGCAATCGCCACTCAGCTGCTCCTGCAGGCGACCAGCCAGGGCCTGATCGGTGGCCGCGATCACGCTGGCGGCGGGCAGGCCCTGAGCCAGCTCGGCGGCCAGGTTGGGGCCGCTCAGCACCAGCCGCGGCACCTCGGGCAGGTGGGCGGCCCAGATCTGGCTGGGGGTGGCCAGGCGATGCGGGTCAATGCCCTTGCTGCAGCTCAGCAGCGGCAGCGCCGCAGGCCAGGCGGGTGCCAGCCGGCTCGCCAGCGGTTCGATGCCCTCCATCGCCAGGGCCACCACCACCAGCTGGGCGCGGGGCAGCAGGGCGGCGGGGTCGCCGCCCTCGCGGCGGCTCCAGCCGATCACCCGGTGCCCCTGGGCCTCCCACAACCCCTTGAGGGTGCGCCCCCAGGCCCCGAGGCCAAGCACAGCAATCGTGAGGGTCATCAGGGCAGCGTTGGCCCCGCCATCATGCGGCACGTGGTTTCCATCGATCCGATCGAGCGCTGGCAGGGCACCGCGCTGGTGGTGGGCAGTGGCGGCATCGGCACGGCCCTGATCGAGGCGCTGGGCGCCAGGGCCCCGGGCCTGCGGCGGGTGCTGACCCATCGCCTGGGATCGGCGCGGGTACCGCTGCCCGGCGTGCAGCACCTGGAGCTGGATCTCACCCTGGATGCCAGCCTCGACAGCCTCGCCGGCCAGCTGCGGCAGCTGCCGTCCCTGCGGCTGGTGATCAACACCGCCGGGCTGCTGCACCGGGGAGAGCTGCAGCCGGAGAAGCGCCTGGCCCGGCTCAGCCGCCGCAATCTGGAACAGAGCTTTGCGGTGAACGCCTTCGGGCCCGTGCTGCTGGCCAAGGCGCTTGAACCTGCGCTGTCGCGGGAGCTGCCGCTGCACTTCGCCAGCCTCTCGGCTCGGGTGGCCAGCATCGGCGACAACCAGCTGGGGGGCTGGTACAGCTACCGGGCCGCCAAGGCGGCCCAGAACCAACTGCTGCGCACCCTGGCCATCGAATGGCAGCGGCGCTTTCCCCTGGCCTGCGTGAGCCTGCTGCACCCCGGCACCACGGCCACCCCCCTGTCGGCACCGTTCCAGGCGGGGGTGGCGGCCGAGAAGCTGTTTTCGCCGTGGCGCGCCGCCGGCCACCTCCTGGATGTGATCGAGGGACTCACGCCGGGCCAGAGCGGGCGCTTCTGGGCCTGGGACGGCCAGCCGATCCCCTGGTGAGACCGGCCTCAGGGGTGAGACCGGCCTCAGGCCGCGTGCTGCTGCAGCACCTCCAGCGGAATCACCTGCAGGGTGCTGATCTCAGTGGCCTGGAGCCGCACCGGCGGGGCCATGCCGTCTTCGTAGGCCTCCAGCCAGCGGGGCGCGCACACACACCAGTGATCACCGGCCTTGAGGCCGGGGAAGCCATAGGCGGGCATCGGGGTGGAGAGATCGTTGCCCTGGGCCTTGCTGTAGCTGAGGAAGGCCTCGCTCACCTCACAGCACACGGTGTGGCGACCGCGGTCGGCAGCGTCGGTGCGGCAACGGCCATCCCGGAACCAGCCCGTCATCGGCTGGCAGCTGCAGGCCTCCAGGGGCTCCCCGAGCACGTTGAGGCTGGCGCTGGCTGAAGCTGCGGACATGGCAAGGAAAAGCCTGCGGCCCAGTCTGTCGGGCGTCATCGCACGCTGAGCTGGATCGATGAATCTGGGCCAGGAGGTTGACGGATTCCGGGGGGGAGGCGTTAAAGGTCGGAAAGCCAATCAACTCCTACCCGTCGCGGCAACACCTACATGAGCTGGGAATTCACCGAAGATGCGGCCTTCCTGGCCCTCTGCGACGCCTACAAGGAAAGCGGCGAACCTTCGGCCATGGAATTTCTGGCCCACGGTGAAGGGGCCTTTCATTTCCAGGAGCTCACCCAGAACGCCGCGGGTGAGGGCCTCGACCTGAGCGATTCCTCCGATCTGGAGGAGTTCCAGCAGGAGGTGATCGAAGCCCTCGAAGACCTCTGCAGCTGAGCGTGAGGTCTGGTGAACCTGAGGTCTGGGGAGCGCGTTCAGCCGTAGAAGAACGCGATCTCCTTGTCTTTCAGGCCATCCCAGCCGGCGGCCTTGAGCCGGGCATCGAGGCTGGCCTGATCGAAGTGCTTGCTGCCGGTCTTGACGATCCGGTTGCGCATCGATTTCGTCACACCGCTGCGGGCCCGCTGGCTCTCGAGCTCCATCACCTCGTTGTAGAGGGCGAGCATCTCGGCTGGGATCGGGCTGCCATCAAGGTCTACACCGGCTTTGATCGCGGCATCCACGCCGTCGGGTCCAGCAATCGCCATGGGGATGGGGGCAAGGGCCCGGCGAGGCTAGAGGCCGGGCCTCAGGCGCTGAAGTACCGCGCCTTGCTGTGCAGGGCCACCAGCGCCGTGGTGCTCTGCTCGGGCTCCAGCTGATCGCTCTCGTCCATCGAGAGACCGATCCGCTCGGCCCCCAGCCAGTCGAGCTGGGGCCGGGAATCGGCCACATTGGGGCAGGCCGGATAGCCGAAGGAATAGCGGCTGCCGCGGTAACGCTGGGCCAGCACCTCCCGCAGCGGCATCTCGGCCGGATCGGCGAAACCGAGCTCGCCGCGGATGCGCGCGTGGACCCATTCCGCCAGCGCTTCGGCCATCTGCACCGCCAGGCCGTGGAAATAGAGGTAGTCGCTGTACTGATCGCCCTTGAACAGCTCCTGGGCGAAGCGGGTGGCCCGCTCACCCATGGTGACGGCCTGCATCGGCAGCACATCCGCTGGTCCGGACTGGCCATCGGGGCCGGCCACCAGATCCCGGTAGAAATCGGCGATGCAGTAGCGGTTGCCGGCCCGCTGACGCGGCAGGGCAAAGCGGCCGAGCTGGGTGGTGGCACCGCTCGGGGCTGCCCCGGGTGCCAGGCCGGCAGGATCAAACACCACCACGGCATTCCCCTCGCGGCCGCAGGGGAAGTAGCCATAGGCCACCCGCGGCGTCAGCAGACCCTCAGCCAGGCAACGCTGCTTCCATTGCTGCAGCACCGGTTCAGCCTTGTCGGCCAGCATCGCTTCATAGGCTTCGCGGCTCTGCTGCTGGGTCTTGCGCAGCTGCCACTGGCCGGCGAACAGGGCATTGCGATCGAGGTAGGCAAACACCTCCTCCAGATCGATGTCGGCTTCCGTGAGCACCTGGGTACCCCAGAAGGGCGGCACCAGCGCGGGCTCTTCAGGAACCGCTTCGGAGCGATGGTCGTTGGGGGCTGCGCCGTCGGGTTCAGGCGTGGGGGCTGCGGCATCGGTCTCGACGCTCGCAGTGGGCGCTTCACTGGGCGCTTCACTGGCCTCAGCCGCCGGAGCTTCAGCCAGCCCGACGCCCTCCGGCACACCATTGAGGAAGCCCTGGTGGTCGTCCCAGGCCCCAGCGGCCTTGGCCTCCATCAGCGCGTCCATGAAGCGCAGGTCGGCGAAGGCATCGCGGCCATACACCACCTGGCCGTTGTAGGCCTTGCGGCAGTCGCCATGCACGAAGCGGGGCGTGAGGGCCGCTCCGCCCAGGATCACCGGCACCGCAATGCCGGCCTCGTTGAAGGCTTCGAGGTTGTCCTTCATGAACGCGGTGGATTTCACCAACAGACCGCTCATGGCGATGCAGTCGGCGTTGTGCTCGCGCTGGGCTTCGATGATCGCCTCGCAGCTCTGCTTGATGCCGAGGTTGATCACCTCATAGCCATTGTTGGTGAGGATGATGTCCACGAGGTTCTTGCCGATGTCGTGCACATCACCCTTCACGGTGGCGATCAGGAATTTGCCTTTGGCTGAACTCTTGTTGACGCCTTCTGGGCCCTCCACCTTCTCCATGTGGGGCTCCAGGTGAGCCACCGCCGACTTCATCGTTTCGGCGCTCTGCAGCACGAATGGCAGCTGCATCTGACCGGAGCCGAACAGCTCTCCCACCACCTTCATGCCATCGAGCAGGAAGGTGTTGATGATCTGCAGCGGCGGATAGGTATGCAGCGCCTCATCCAGAGACGCCTCCAGGCCGATGCGTTCGCCATCGATGATGTGCTGCTTGAGCCGCTCCTCCACCGGCAGATCCGCCAGCGACGGACCTGAGGCGCGGGCCTCCCTGGCACTCACGCCCTCGAACAGCTTGGTGAGCTCGGTGAGCGGGTCGTAGGTGCAGATGCCGTTCTCAAAGCGGCGCCTGTCCTCGATCAGGTCGCGGCACACCTGCTG
>VFQS010001111.1_pt1 | contig 25870 bp, 24 predicted proteins | sample 3512361 | NCBI WGS metagenome assembly VFQS01 (sample SAMN10412375, study PRJNA504923) | tailings metagenome | isolation source: Relicate 1 Philex TSF3 active mining | place: Philippines
ATCCCCAAGGATGACATGGCCTCGATGGAGCATCCGATTTTCTCGCTCGCGACCAAGCCCGACCGCCGCGTGTTCCGCTATGAGCATAACGGCAACAAGCTCGAAATCGTCCCGAGCGTCAAAGGGCTAGCGACGATCCACGACAAGGATATTCTGATCTACTGCATCTCCCAGCTCATCGCGAAGATGAACCAGGGGGAGCGGCCGAGCCGCACTTTGCACCTCACCGCTCGCGATCTGCTGGTGTGGACGAACCGGCAAACCGATGGCGATGGCTATGACCGGCTCCGCAATGCGTTCGAGCGGCTGTCCGGGACGCGGATCACCACGAACATCAAGGCCGATGGCGAGGAAATCACCGAAGGTTTCGGCCTCATCAACGAATGGCGGATCGTCCGCCAAACCAAGTCCGGCCAAATGTCGGAAATCAAGGTGACGCTCTCGGATTGGCTGCTGCGAATGGTCGAGGGGCGTAGCGTCCTGACATTGCACCGCGACTATTTCCGCCTCCGCAAGCCGCTCGAACGGCGTATCTACGAGCTGGCGCGCAAGCATTGCGGCGCGCAGGAAAAATGGTCGATCTCGGTCGAAACGCTACAGAAAAAGACCGGCGCGAGTAGCCATCTGCGTGTGTTCCGCTCAATGCTACGCGATCTCGTCGCACACGATCATCTGCCCGATTATGCCGTGGAAATGAATGGCGATGCGGTCACGTTCCGCAATCGCGAGGCGCTGGATACGGTCGAGGCGATCGAGGCGGAACCCGAGCGGCCCTATATCGACCCCGAAGGCTTCCACGACGCCAAGAGCGTTGCGCCAGGCTATGACGTTTACGCGCTCTATGACCAATGGGTGTCATGGTGGATCGACAGCGGGCGGCCGGAACTGAAAAGCCCCCGCGCCGCCTTCATCGGCTTCTGCCGCAACAAGCACAAAACCGCCCCATTGCGCTAGTATAGGCGTATAGCTGTATACACCTATACTAGCCTGCGATGCGCCCCCTCCCCTTCTTCACGAACAGGTCGTCCAACGCCTCGCCTAGCAGGCTTTGAACGGTCGTCCCCTCCTCGGCCGCGATGATACGAAGCTGCGTGCTAACCTCGGGAGGGAAATGCCCGCCAATCAACTTGGTCCCCTGTCGGCCGCTCGGCGGGGCCTTGCGGGTCACGTCTACCGGCTCGACCGCCAGCGCCGGGGCCGGGGCTGCGTCGCCGTCCGCCTTGGCGCGGTTCAACACCGCTTGCAGACTATTTCCGCCCTTTGCCATCATGCCACCTCTGCCTGATTGTATAGGCGTATATTTGTATACTCGTATAGTCGCCGGATTTCGTCGGCCGCTGGCCCATGCGGCTCGAATTCCTGCACGGCCTGGCCTGCGGCTTGGGCGCGGAAGAAGGCTTTGCGGTTGCCGATCGTCACCGGACAAACCGTTGCGCCCAGCTCCGCCACGGCCTGAATCGCATCGCCGGTTTCCTGACCTTGGGGGGGCACGAAGGTAAGGACCACGGCAAAGGCGCGGTCGAGCTGACGCACCACGTCGAGCGTGTGTGTCATGCTCATCGTGTCGAACACCGCCGTCTTGGTCGGGATCAGGATGAAATCGGCATGGCGCGCTGCCTCATAGGCCACGTCGCGCGCGACCGCCGCCCCGTCGATCACGACAAGATCGGTGCCGGCATCCTCGCAGGCTTTGAGCATGGCGGGCAGGCGCACCGGCTGAATCGACGCCACGGCGGGCGTGTCGAGCTGGCGCACGTCCTTCCAGAACGAAGCCGTCGCCTGCGGGTCCAGGTCGATGATCGCGGCCACCTTGCCCGCCTGCTCGGCCGCGACCGCCAGACAGGTTGCGAGCGTCGTTTTCCCGACGCCGCCTTTCTGTGAGAGAATGGCGAGAACCTTCATGCTACACTCCTACACGTATAGTCTTATACTTGTATACACAGCAAGCCGGAAGAGGAAGCCCTATCGTTCCCGAAATGACGATAGCGAGGCGCTGAATCTGATATGACGAAAGCGCGCCGCATCATTCCTCTGGTTCGGGGCCGTCATCGTCCAGCGGCTCATGCTGCATCTGGCCGTGATCCTCGATCGGGCAAAGCGGCGCTCCGGCCTGCTCAAGCCACTTGCGCGCGGTCCTGGCGGTATAGCCGCACGTCGCGCACTCGCATTTGAGCATCCGGGTTTTCTGCTTCTTGGGCGCGGTCGACTCTCCGTCCGTATCGAGACGGGCATGGGGGAGAGGGCCGACGCCCTCTAGGACCGGCGCAATGGCCGCAAGGAACGCCTCGCCGGGGGTGGTGGCGCGCATCGGCCCGACGAGGCCAAGCCCGAGCGCAAGCTGTTTAAACGCCTTCCCATGCCCTGCCGGGATGCCGACGGCGGCATGGACCAGCTCATGCGCGAGGATGGCCGCGATCTGCGCTGGCATGGCGTCCGGCGCGTGCGCCAGGTCGAGCCGGATGAAGATTTCAAAATGCCCGTCCGCGCTCAACCGATTATCCCAGCACTCGCCGATTGCCTTGGCCTTCGCGCCTCTGCTGGTGAAGCCGATCGCCACGCGCACGCGATCGGGCAGGGAGGCGTCCAGCGCCTCGAACAGCGGAGCCATGCCCGCCGCCACAGCATTGAGCCAGCTTTCGCGGGTTTCGTGGGTCATCGTCCTTACTCCCTTCAAATCGCCTGACCGGCGATGGCCAGGCCATCGGCCGGACACGGACGCCCAAGAACGCCGGCAGGAGAGGGGGGCAGCGGGAATCGACGGGGTGGTGCGGCCGCAGCGCAGCGAGGCACGGCCCGTCTATTGCCGTTGTTGGGGAGAGGGGGGCGGAACGCTCTCTCCCCACGCCAACAAACGACGCGCCGGCGCACGCCGGCACCATGACGCGAGATCCGCGCAGCGATCTCGTTTCCGCCATGTGGATCGTCACCTTGGGCCAAGACCGCTTGCGGGCTTGGGGAGCGCGAGCGACTAGAGCCACGGTGCCGCGCCAGCGGCAGGCGCATGATCGCCACCTTGTTTTCAATAGCACTAAGTGCTAGATATTATCCATGAGCGATGCCGAAGCGACCGCACGAACTTTCAAGACCGCGTGGTTTGCCAAGGCAGCGCGCAAGGCTCGCATTTCGGACGACGAACTATGCGAGGCCATCCGGGAAGTGACGAAAGGACAGGCCGACGATTTGGGTGGCGGCGTGTTCAAGAAGCGGCTGAACAAGAACAGGCATAGGAGCATTATCCTCGCAAAAGGACGGCGCTTCTGGGTTTACGCTTATCTGTTCGCCAAGAAGGACCGAGCCAATATTGATGAATCCGAATTGCGGGCCTTTCGTGATCTTGCCGATCTCTATGCCCGAAAGACGGACGATCAGATTGAGCTGGAGCTGGAAGCCCGCGAGATAGTGGAGATATGCACATGACCGCCAAGAGTAAGTTCAAGAGCGATGCTTTCGAGGCGATCCATAGTGCCGCCGCTGGCATGTATCGCGTCGGGGTGATCGACAAGGCCACCATGCGTCATTTCGATGAAAGCTGCCTGACCAAGCCGCCGGCGATCGAGCCGGAGGAAATCAAGCGGCTGCGCGAGCGCAACAAGGTCAGTCAGCCGGTGTTCGCCCGCTACCTCAACACCAGCGAAAGCACGGTGGAGAAGTGGGAAACCGGGGCCAAGAAACCCAGCGGCGCGGCGCTCAAGCTGCTGTCGATCGTGGAAAAGCACGGCATCCAGATTCTTGCCTGATCGCCCATTGTCGCACGCCATGAGAGCCATATTCATCCGCCACGGCGAAAGCACCGGCAACGCCGGCATGCCTTGTCGCGATCTGGCGACGATCGAGCTGACGGAGCGCGGCCAGGAGCAGGCCCGCGCGGTCGCGGCGAGCTGGACGCAAGCGCCCGCGCTCATCGTCACCTCGCCCTATACCCGCACCCGGCAGACCGCCGCGCCGACGATCGCGCGCTTTCCAGGCGTGCCGGTGGACGTGTGGCCGATCGAGGAGTTCACCTATCTGCAACCGGCGCGCTGGAACGGCACGCGCAGCGCTGATCGGATGCCGCACCTCGAACGCTATTGGCGTGAGGCCGACCCGAACTATTGCGACGGGGAGGGGGCGGAGAGCTTCGGCACCTTGCTACGGCGCTGCGAGGCGGCGCTGGCGCGCCTCGCAGCCATGCCTGAGGACTCGCTGGTCTATGTGTTCGGGCATGGGCAGTTCATCCAGGCCGCGCGCGCGATCGTCGCCGACGCCGATCTCGACGACCGGGCCAAGATGCTCGGGTTCTGGCGCAAGGGCGAGCCACCCGCGATCGGCAACGCGGAGCGGATAGAATTTAGCTGGGCTAAGGATCGTTGGAAATGCATGGCGGCACTGAGCGCGTAGTCATTCCCTTGGCCGCAACATTGCCTATCAGGGTGATCCTCTCACGAAACAACCGACATGCCGGTAGGCTCGGGCACCCAACGTCCGCCCTCGCGGACAAGGCGGAACTGCATCCCGTAGGCCCCGAGATTCCCGAACACAGCAGTCGCCCAAAAGGTCAGCACGCCTCGACGGCCCCGAGATTCGACTTTCACGGTGTAGAGGATCGCTTCGGCCTTGGTCGCAGTTACGAATGGATAGACATCAGCCCTACATTGGGAGGCCGGGAAAGTGGGGAGGCGTAGCAGCTCCGCCAACCGCCTGATCGTCGCTTCCGGCGCGTCCTTCACAGCGCCATCGGCAAGCCCCTGCATCCCGACACAAATCGCGCGCTTGCTTTCCCCTGGTCGCGCTCGCGCGACCGCCGCGTCGAACATCGCATCTATCTGCGCATCGTCGAGGCCGTTGGTATCAGGAATACCGGGAACGGCGATAGCGCTGCCATTCCCGAAATTGGGGCCGGGTGCGGGAGGAGGGGTAGGTGGATCAGGCACGCGCCCCTGTGCGAGAGGTTCGTTGCCGGCAACAGGCTGCTGAGCCGGTTGGCAAGCCGCCAAGCCGAGTATCAACAAGAGCGCTCTCGCTGGCCCATAGCGTCTCATGGCCGACGCTCCTGTAGCCGTGAAATCGTCGCCTGGCTGACGTTGAACAGCGCCGCGACCGTGCGCTGGGTGTCGCCGGCGTCGAGCTTGCGCAGCGCCTCAGCCTGCTGGTGTGGGGTGAGGGCGCTCTTGCGGCCGAACTTCACCCCGCGCGCCTTGGCCTGGGCGCGGCCGACGCCGGTGCGCTCGGCGATCCGCTGGCGCTCCCAGCTCGCCGCGACGCCCAAAACCGCGATCACGACCTCGGCGAGCTGGGAAGTCGTGTCCAGCATCGGCTCGGCGATCGAGCGGAAGCCCGCGCCAGCCTCTTTCACCGCATGGAGGATATTGAGCAGGTCGCGGGTGTTGCGGGCGAGGCGATCGGTCGCCGTCACCATCAGCACGTCGCCGGGATCGAGCGCGCCGATCGCGCGCTTGAGCTGGGGTCGCTCGGCCGACGCGCCGCTGATTTTCTCGCGGAAGATTTTGGTGCAGCCGGCGGCCTCAAGCTGGGCGAGCTGCTGGGCCAGGTCCTGGCTGTTGTGTAGATGTCAGCGGTGAATAGCACGGTTCTGTCAGCGCTAAGTGACACCGATCACGAGCGTGCTGCGGGCGGCTTCGACCACATCCTCGGTGATGACGGTCAGCTCGTTGAGGCGCAGGATGCGCTCGGTTTGAACGAACAGGCGGTGCAGCAGTCGAAAATTGCCTCCGGTCATGCGCACGATCGCGGCGACCGCCTGTGCATCGGTGAAGTCGGCATCGTCCAGTGAGAGGCCGAGGTCGCGCCAGCGCCTCGTCAGCACGAACGTCAACTCTTGGTCCTGCAAGGGCCGGTAATGGTGGGCGAAGCCCACACGGCTAAAGAGCTGGGGATAGCGCGCCATGCGCTTGTCGATTCCCGGCATCCCGATCAGGATGAGGCCGATCCCCCGCCGATCGAACAGGTCGCGCAGCCATTCCAGCGCTGTCGTGGTCAGCCGCTCCGCCTCGTCCACGATCAGCAGCTCGACGTAGCGGGTCGTGTGGTCGATGATCTTGCACTTGCCCTCCACATACGGACGAACGTGATCGTCGATGCAGATGTCGGCGCGATCGATGAGCGCCGGCACATCATGCCGCAGCTCGCGTAGGCTGCAACTGACCGTAGGTGTGAAGAAGACGGCTCGGGAACGGGCGAGGTGGGCATTGACCTTCGCCTCATCCGGCTTGCGTCTGCCCCACTCCTCAACGGTTTCGGCGGCCACGTCCCAATGGGCGTAGCGACGAGCGGAGAGCGTCTTTCCCACTCCGGCGGGTCCATGGCACAGGCCGATATAGCGGTGCTTGCGAACGGCATCGGCGAACTCGGTGAAGCGGCGATGCTCCTGGGTCGCGATGAAGCTGGTGGCGCGCGCCGTGCCCATCAGTCGCCTTCGCTATAGGTGCGCAAGCGGCGACCTTTCGGCTTGTCCATCGGTTCGGGGCTTGGTGGCGGGACGGGCGCCGCTAGCTGAGCGGGGCGAAGCACAAGGGCCGGGAAGAAGTCGGCGACGCAGGCCTTCCGCTCGCCGATCGCGCTTCGCAGGCGACGGCGGTGCGCGACGCGGGCCGCCTGTATGTCCTTTAGCGTGATGCTGTCGCCGGCATGGTCGGCGCTCACGGCCCGGCACAGGAAGGTGTTGCGGTGGAAGACCCGGACCTCACCCATGTCGCGGGGATCGTAGCGGATCGTCACCGGCTCCCCCACATAGGCTGCGAGGGTCGGATCAAAGTAGCGAAGCCCCTCGAAGCGAATGCCGTCGCGATGCACCGTGCGGGGCTTGGCGACCATGACCAGCAGTGCGTCCAACTCGGCCAGCGTCTCCGGCATCCGGGGCAACCACCCGTCCCCGCGCCATGCTTCAACCGGGGCAATGCCGATCGCGCGATGCGGACGGGCATTGTAGGTCGAGACGATGTAGGCCCCGATCGCGGCGTCCAGCTCGGCGAGCGACAGGCGGGGCGGCGAGGCCGGCTTGCCGTTGCGAAGATTGCCCGGCAGCTCGGGCAGCAGCTCGGTATTGATGGTGCGGAACAGCCGCTCGATCTTGCCGCGTCCCTGCGGACGGGCGGTGCCCGAGTAAATCAGGCGGATGCGCAGGTCAGCCGCCGCCTGTTCAAGGTGGAGGCTGGTAAAGTCCGATCCGTGATCGACGTGCAGCACGTCGGGGATGCCGCACACCGGCCATGCCGGATCGGCATTGCGCCAGATCGCCTGTCGCAGCGCAAGCGACATGTTGAGCGCGGACGGCGCGCCCAGCATCACCATGTAACCAGCGACCGCCCGCGAGTGGTCGTCCATCACGGTCGTCAGCCATGGCCGCGCCTCCTTGCCGCCGGCGTCGAGGATCAGAATGTCGAGCTGCGTATGGTCAGCCTGCCATGTCGCGTTCGGCCGGACAGCCCGATGGCGATGCACCAGCTCGTACTTGTCGCGGAAGGCGGCTGCGCCCTGATGCGCCAGGGTCGTCATCGCCGGATCGATCCCGCCCACAATGCTGCGCACGCTGCCGTAGGATGGTGCTCGCCATCCCCGCTCACCGGCCAAGCCGGTGATGCGCCGATGAATGGTCGCGATCGATGGCGGCGGCTTGAGGAGCGCCATGCCTTCGATCAGCTCCACCAGCTCCTTCGGAAAAGTGCGCTTGCCTGCTTCCGGTCGCCGGGGACGCGCTAGCCCGGCGGGACCATCGGCGCGGTAGCGGGCGATCCAGCGCCGGGCGGTGCGGATCGGGATGCCGGCATCGGTCGCAACCCTCGCCAGCGGCACGCCATCGATCAGATGGGGTCGCAACACGGCCATGCGCTTCGCGACCTCGGCGCTTCCTATCTCCAGCCCTCGATCATCCGTCATAGTGATCGCCCCTGTCCGATAGAGGATCGTTCAGCGGACCCGCCCCGGTCGGCTATTCGACCCACGGAAAACGGCCGGAAGCCGAGTCTCACATAGATAGTACCATATGTTTTGCGGTGACGGGGCCTTTTACGTTACACTTCGGCCCATGACGCAAACGCTGATCGGCTATGCCCGCTGCTCGACCGACAAACAGGACCTCGCTGCCCAGCACGATGCGTTGCTAAAGCTTGGCGTGGCGGCCGACCGCATCTACACCGACAAGGGGTTCACCGGCACGAACCGCACGCGGCCAGGGCTCGACCAGGCGCTCGCGGCCGTGCGGAGCGGCGACACGCTGGTGGTGCCGAAGCTTGACCGGCTCGCACGCTCCGTGCCGGACGCACGCGCGATTGGTGATGACCTCGCCGCCCGTGGGGTGAAGCTTCAGCTCGGCGCCAGCGTCCACGATCCGGCCGACCCGATGGGCAAGCTGTTCTTTAACATCCTCGCCACATTCGCCGAGTTCGAGGCCGACCTGATACGGATGCGGACTCGCGAAGGTATGGCTGTCGCGCGTGCCAAGGGGAAGCTGCGCGGAAAGAAGCCCAAGCTGTCCGATCGGCAGCAGAAGGAGCTGCGCCGTATGTACGACACCGGCGACTACTCGATCAGTGATCTCGCCGAGCTGTTCTCCATCTCGCGCCCCACCGTGTATCGAACACTCGGGCGGCAGCCGGTCACACCGGCAAAGGCAGCTTGATGGCAGGAAACGCCCAAGAGCAGCCATCCGCCTCCAATCAGAAGCTATCTGGCTCCGCCGCGCCCTTGAGCTATTCGGCTCTCCGAAAGGAAACGGTATGACGCAACGGAAAGCGGTCGACGGTCGGGCTACTGTGCTGATGGTGGCGCTCTGCGCCATCTGGGGGATGCAGCAAACCGCGATGAAGGCTGCTGCCCCCGAGATGGCACCTGTGCTTCAGGTGGCGGTCCGCTCGGCATTGGCAGCCGTGGTGATCGCCGGGCTTGTGGCGCTACGCCGCGAAGGCGCTGCCTTGCGCAACGGCACATGGCGGCCGGGCCTGCTGGTCGGCCTCCTGTTCGCGCTGGAGTTTCTGTTTGTTGGCGAGGGCCCGCGTTTCACCACAGCGTCGCACATGGGGATATTCCTTTATACTGCCCCGATCTTCGCGGCTTTAGGGCTTCACTTGCGGGAGCCGGATGAGCGGCTCTCCCCGATCCAGTGGATCGGCATCGGCATCGCCTTCGCCGGAATCGTTCTCTCGTTCATGGGGCGCACCGGCGGAGCGAACGCCGACTCGCTTGCTTGGCTCGGCGACGCGCTCGGAGTGGCGGCGGGGGCATCCTGGGGAGCGACCACGCTGGCCGTGCGCTTCTCTCGTCTTGCGAACGCGCCTGCGACGGTGACCCTCCTATACCAGCTCCTAGGCGCGACTTTCGTGCTTGCCGTTGCCACAGTTCTTCTCGGAGAGGGCGCTGTGACTATCACGCCGAAGTTGATCGCGAGCTTGGCCTTCCAAGTCGTAGCGGTGTCGATTGTCAGCTTCCTGATCTGGTTCGCGCTGCTTCGGACATATCTCGCCTCTCGGTTGGGAGTCTTGTCCTTCATGACACCGTTATTCGGCGTGAGCTTCGGTGTTCTGCTCCTTGGCGAAACACTAGATGCGCCATTCCTCATTGGTGCATTTTTAGTGCTGGTCGGCATCACGCTTGTAAGCGGACGCGACCTGTTCTCCCGCCGTGAGCGGAGCGCGGCAGCATAAATCGACCCGGCCTGGTTCGTCCGCTTTCCACCAAACCCGGCCGTTCCGGTGTGCCACTTACCGCTGACAGGACGTGCCAATTAGCGCTGACATTTACAATCCCCGGTCTTCCGACCGCGATGGCCGTGGTGATGGTGCTGCTCGCGGCCCAGCTCGTCCTGGGCCACGATCACATGAGGCTGCCGTCATTTCTCGAAAAACGCGGAATGAAGGGCCGCAAGCTGGTCACGGTCGCGGACAAGATGCAGCCGACCGGCCGAAGGATGGACAAATGGTTCCACGGCCGGCTGTCGGCGTTGACCAACAAGCCCATGATCCGTTTTGCGGGCGCAGCAATCATCCTTCTGTGCCTGACCGTGCCGCCGCTTGAATTGCTGCCGTTCGCGAGCACGGCTCCGATGCTGGCGATCCTTGCCTTCGGCATCGCGCTCCTGGTGCGCGATGGCGTGCTGATGCTAATCGCCTGCGCGCTCGCGCTGACGGCAGTAGCCGTCGGGATCGGATTGTTCGCAGCCAAGGAGTCGGGCCAAAAAACTAAAGTTTGATGCTATCAATAGCTGGCGGCGGTGCGATGCTAGTCGTGCTCGACTACGCCCCATGGCGACGCCCCCGTCCCGGCCAAGGATGCACCGAGAAGCAGGCCGCGGTAATCGATCAGCATGCCGTATCCGGCTCGCCTCCTTCGCCAAAAGCTGCGAGTTGAGAACGGCGATACGACTGAGACGGGCGTCAGAAGTTATCTGGCGGTGCAAAGGAGCATCGTGATGGATCATCCGCACTCGCACGCTGGCCATTGCTGTTCGGGACACGTCGCCGCACCGGGCGCCGTGACCGACCCCGTGTGCGGGATGCACGTCGATCCGGGCGCGACCGCGCATCATGCCGAACATGAGGATGCGCGCTATCATTTCTGCAGTGCCGGTTGCCGGGCAAAGTTCGTCGCCGATCCCGAAAGATATCTGAAGCCGCAAGCCGCGGCTCTGTCGGTCCCCTCCTCGGCGGCGGCGTGGACCTGCCCGATGCATCCGGAAATCCGGCGCAATGCGCCCGGCACCTGCCCGATTTGCGGCATGGCGCTCGAGCCCGCCGAGCCGAGCACAGATGGCGGCCCCAACCCCGAACTCCTCGATTTCACCCGCCGCTTCTGGGTCAGCGCTGTGCTGGCGGTGCCGCTGCTGCTCATCTCGATGGGCGCGGAGATGGCAGGGCTGCATCTCGTGCCGATGCGCTGGTCGCCTTGGGTACAACTCGCCCTTACCGCGCCAATCGTGCTGTGGGCAGGCTGGCCCTTCTTCGAGCGCGGCTGGGCCTCGCTCAGGAGCCGCCACTACAACATGTTCACCTTGATCGCGATCGGAGTCGGCGCGGCGTTCCTCTATAGCTTGGTGGCGACTGCCGCGCCCGGCGTGTTCCCCGACACCTTCCGCGAACATGGCGGGATGGTGCCGGTCTATTACGAGGCGGCGGGCGTGGTGGTCGCGCTGGTGCTGCTCGGCCAGGTGCTGGAGCTGCGCGCGCGTGCCGCAACCGGCCGCGCAATCCGCGCACTGCTGAACCTCGCCCCGAAGTCGGCCCAGCGGATCGGCGCTGACGGCCAAGAACAGGAGATCGGCTTGAGCGAGGTCGCTAGAGGCGACCGGCTGCGCGTGCGCCCGGGCGAGGCGATCCCCGTAGACGGAACGGTGATCGACGGCCGCTCGCCCGTCGACGAATCGATGCTCACCGGCGAGTCGGCGCCGGTGCTGAAGACACCCGGCGCCGCGCTCACTGGCGGGACCGTCAATGGCACCGGCAGCCTCGTCATGGAGGCGCAGGCGGTCGGCGCCGAGACGATGCTCGCCCGGATCGTCTCAATGGTCGCCGAGGCACAGCGCAGCCGCGCGCCGATTCAAGCGGTGGCGGATCGCATCTCGGGCTGGTTCGTGCCGCTGGTGGTGCTGATCGCGGCTCTGACGTTCGTGATCTGGAACCTCTTGGGGCCGGAGCCGCGCTTCGGTCACGCGCTGCTCAACGCCATCGCCGTCCTCATCATCGCTTGCCCCTGCGCATTGGGGCTTGCCACGCCGATGTCGATCATGGTCGGCACAGGCCGCGGCGCGCAGACCGGCGTGCTGGTCAAGAACGCGGAGGCGCTGCAGGCGCTCGACAAGGTCGACACGCTGGTGATCGACAAGACCGGCACGCTCACCGACGGCAAACCGAAGCTGGTCGCGGTGAAACCCGCGGGCGCGTTCGAGGCCGATCAGGTGCTGGCGATGGCGGCTGCGGTCGAGGCTCATTCCGAACACCCACTGGCGGTGGCGATCGTCAACGGCGCGCGCGAGCGCGGTCTGGCCATCGATCCGGTCGAGGGCTTCGAATCGCAGACCGGCATGGGCATCAGCGGCGAAGTCGACGGTCGCGCCGTCATCGTCGGCAATGCCGCGCAGATGCGCCGGGTCGGGGCCGACGCCACCGCGCTCGAGGCGGCGGCCGAGCGGCACCGCGGCGAAGGCGCGGGCGTGATGCTCGTCGCGATCGGCGGCGCCGCCGCCGGGCTGATCGCGGTCGCCGATCCCATCAAGGCGTCCGCGCGCGATGCCATCGCCGCGCTCCATGCCGAGGGGCTGCGTATCGTCATGCTGACCGGCGACAGCCGCGGGACGGCGGAGGCGGTCGCGCGGAAGATCGGCGGGATCGACGAGGTTCATGCCGATCTCAAGCCCGAGGACAAGGCCCGCATCGTCGGCGAGCTGAAGGCGAACGGCGCGCGTGTGGCGATGGCGGGCGATGGCATCAACGACGCCCCTGCGCTCGCTGCCGCCGATGTCGGCGTGGCGATGGGCACCGGCACCGATGTCGCGATCGAAAGCGCCGGGCTCACGCTCACCAGGGGAGACCTGTCGGCGATGGTTCGTGCCCGCCGACTCGCCCGCGCGACGATGGCCAACATCCGCCAGAACCTGTTCTTCTCCTTCCTGTTCAACGGGGTTGGCGTGCCGGTCGCGGCGGGGGTCCTCTATCCCGTCGCGGGCATCCTCCTGTCGCCGATGTTCGCGGGCGCCGCGATGGCGCTGTCCTCGTTCACGGTCGTCGCCAACGCCTTGCGGCTGAACACCGCCCGGCTCGAACGGGGACGGCGATGAATATCGGTCAGGCGTCGGATGCGAGCGGCGTCTCGCAGCGGATGACCCGCCATTACGAGAAATCGGCCTGATCTCGGTGTCCGCGCGCCACGACAGCGACCGCTAGCGATACGAATTGGCTCAAGACAGTCGCTGTGGACTGGAGGATCAATCCAGCAACGTTCGGACTTATGCTTTGTTCTGCTGAGCGTGTCATGATTGCGCATCGCGATCCCAGGTATGATGCGATTATCCTGGTAGAGCTTCGAGTTTAAAACGCTGCGACAGAGGAGGAGTGCCATGATGACGATGAAAGCGGCTGTAGCGCGGAATTTCGGCGCTCCGCTGGCCATTGAGGATGCGCCGATCCCGAGCCCTGGACCCGGCGAGGTTCTGGTGAAGATCGAGGCGACCGGCGTCTGCCATACCGATCTTCACGCGGTGGACGGCGACTGGCCCGTAAAGCCTATTATGCCCCTGATACCGGGCCATGAAGGAGTCGGCTATGTCGCGGCGGTCGGTCCGGGAGTGGCGGACCTCAAGGAAGGGGATGCAGTTGGCATCCCTTGGTTACACGATGCCTGCGGCCGGTGCGAATATTGTCGGACCGGCTGGGAGACGCTGTGCGAACAGCAGCACAACAGCGGCTACAGTGTGAACGGCACCTATGCCGAATACGCCATCGCCAGCGCGCCTTATGTCGGCCATCTGCCCGCCAATCCAGACTTTCCTGCGCTGGCGCCGATCCTGTGTGCCGGCGTCACCACCTACAAGGGCCTTAAGGAGACCGAAGCCAAGCCCGGAGAATGGGTCGTGATCTCGGGGATCGGGGGTCTGGGACATGTCGCAGTTCAATACGCCAAGGCGATGGGTCTTCACGTGGCCGCGCTCGACATTTCGGACGACAAGCTCGCGCTGGCGCAGGAACTCGGCGCAGATATCACGGCCAATTCAGCGACCGGCGATGCAGTCGCCAGGATCACCGCGGCGACCGGAGGCGGCGCGCATGGCGTGCTGGTGACGGCGGTTTCGCCGGCCGCCTTCAGCCAGGCCATCGCGTGCACGCGCCGGCGTGGGACCGTCGCACTGGTGGGACTGCCGCCGGGCGAATTTCCGACGCCGATCTTCGACGTAGTGCTGAAGCGGATCACCGTGCGTGGTTCGATCGTAGGGACCCGCCAGGATCTGGCTGAAGCCTTGACCTTTGCCGCCGAGGGCAAGGTCCGCACGTCAGTAGCGGTCGAGCCGCTCTCGGCGGTCAACGACGTCTTCGATCGCCTCCGCCACGGGCAGGTGGAAGGCCGCATCGTTCTTGAGCCCTGACGCGCAGAAAGGCCCTTTCATGACTGACACGAACCAATCCATAGGCAACATCGGCGGCGGCGAAGAAGTCGACCTCATTACTCGCAGTGGGTCCCGGTTTCGGGTGCGTGCCGTGACCGCTTCCGATGAACCGGCGTTGGCCAACTTCTTCCACCAGGTCACGCCCGAAGACTTGCGCTTCCGCTTCCTGAGCGCGGTGCAGGAAGTGAGCCACGCCCGCTTGATGGAGATGATCGGCGTCGACCAGGAAGCCACTGAGAGCTTCATCGTCACCGCGCCAGGTGAGGACGGTACGATTGTCGCCACGGCGATGCTGGCCGCCGACGCTGCCGGTAAACGGGCGGAAGTCGCGATTTCGATCCGTGCGGATCATAAAGGCCAGGGAATTGGCTGGACGTTGCTCGATCGTCTGGCAGAGCATGCAAAAGCCAGAGGCATTCGCGTGCTGGAATCGGTCGAAAGCCGCGACAACCGCGCTGCGATTTCGCTCGAACGCGAGATGGGGTTCATCGCCGAGCCTGTCGAGGGCGATTCCACGCTCGTTGTGCTACGGCGGCAGCTTGTCTGAACGATGGACGATGGACAGCGATGAGCGAGCGGATGTCTACCCAAGCCGGTGTGAAAATCATAAGCGCCGCGGTGATCGTCGAGAACTACGCCCACCCGACGTACCGTTTGGTGCTTACAGACTGTTTCGTCCGCGCCCGTGAATGGTCTTACAGCCGGCAATCTCCTTCGTTTCTCAGTAAGGCGCTGTCCTGGCACCAGCGCTTCCTCAACACTGGCGCGATGCTGGCATGAGCGCGTCCCTCCGCCCGTTTGCGGAGGATCCGTCCGTTGTCGATGCCCAGGTGATTGCGCACGGGCTCGGCGTCGATGCGTCCATAGGCCTTTCGGCCGAGGATGCCGCCCGGCGATTGGCCGAGCATGGCCAGAACAGCTTGCGCACTGTTGCGTCCGTCCCCTTGTGGCGACGCATCCTGGCGCAGTTCCGCGACCCCTTGGTCTATCTCCTGCTCGGTGCGCTCATCGTCGCGCTCGCGGCCTGGCTGATCGAAGGGCATCGAGGTTGGCCAATCGATGCTCTTGTCATCATGGCGGTCCTGCTGCTCAACGGGGCGCTTGGCTTTGTCCAGGAGGGCAAGGCGGCCGACGCGGTCGCTGCCCTGGCGCGCATGACGGCGGTGACATCGTCGGTGGTCCGCGACGGCGAGCGCCAGCGCATCCCAAGTTCGTGGCTGGTGCCGGGTGATGTTCTGCTGCTCGAGGAGGGCGATGCCGTCGGAGCGGACGCGAGATTGCTCGCCTCGGCAGCGCTGCGCGTACAGGAAGCCTCACTGACCGGCGAGAGCGAGGCCGTGCTCAAGGATGCCGAGCCTTTGGCCGCACCGGCGGCGCTCGCCGATCGAACGTCGATGGTCTTCAAGGGCACAGCCATCGTTCAAGGCAGTGGCCGTGCGGTGGTCACCGCGACCGGCATGCGCACCGAGATGGGCGCGATAGCGACCATGCTCGACCAGACCCGCGAAGAGCCGACACCACTCCAGAAGGAAGTGGCGCGGATCGGGCGGATGCTTGGCATCGCCGTGATCGTAATCGCCTCGGTCGTGGTCGCCACGGTCCTCGCTCTGTCGGAAATTCGCGGTGTCAGCGATGTTGTAGCCGTGCTGCTGCTGGGCGTGTCGCTGGCGGTGGCCGCAGTTCCCGAGGGCCTGCCCGCGATTTTGTCGCTGGTGCTGGCGCTGGGCGTCCAGCGCATGGCCGCCCGCAACGCTGTGGTGAAGGACCTTTCCTCGGTCGAGACGCTTGGCGCGGCAACGGTGATCTGTTCGGACAAGACGGGCACGCTCACCCGTTCGCAGATGACGATCCAGCGTGTCGCGACTGCCTCCGGCGACAGCCGCATCACCGGCGTCGGCTATGCGCCGCAGGGCGCTATCGAGAGCGATGACGCCCAGCCGGTCGGCGGCGCACTCAAGGCCGAGCACATCGTCGTGCTCAGCGGCGGTAGCCTTGCCGGCAACGCAGCCTTGCGTGAGGCCAGCGACGGGTCGTGGGAGATCCAGGGCGATCCCACCGAGGCGGCGTTCCTGGTCGCCGAGATGAAGCTCGGCGTCGACGCCCGGCGGAAAAGACGCTTTGAGCGGGTCCGCGAGATCCCGTTCAGCTCCGACCGCAAACTGATGTCGAGCATCGAGCGCGATCTCGAACATGGCGGCGAGCTGATTATCGTCACCAAGGGCGCCCCCGATGTGCTGATGGAGCGCTGCGGCCGCATCCGCGTCGGCATGGAAGTCAAGTCGTTCGACGCGCCTTTGCGCGCTGAAGCTGGAGCCGATGTCGAGCGCCTGTCGGGCGAAGCGCTCCGCACCCTCGCGGTCGCTTACAGGCCGCTCGGACCGGGAGAAGCGACCGGCGCGGATCATAGCCTCGAGCGCGATCTGATATTCGTCGGCACCGTGGGCATCATCGACCCGCCGCGCGAGGAAGCCGCCGTGGCGATCGCCGAGGCGCACCGTGCCGGCATCCGGGTAATGATGATCACCGGCGACCATCCGCGTACCGCGGCGCGGATCGCCGACCAGCTCGGGATCGCGTCGCCGGACGCCAAGGCGCTCACCGGCGCCGAACTCGATGCGATGGATGAGCGCGCCTTCGCCGCCACCGTGCGGGAAACCTCGGTCTACGCGCGCGTGGCGCCGGTCCACAAACTGCGCATCGTCGATGCTTTGCAAGCCGACGGCAATGTGGTTGCGATGACGGGAGACGGCGTGAACGATGCGCCGGCGCTCAAATCCGCCGACATCGGCGTGGCGATGGGCGTGACGGGCACCGAGGTTACCAAGGAAGCTGCCAAGATGATCTTGGCAGACGATAACTTCGCCACGATTGTCGCCGCAGTGCGTGAGGGACGCGCGATCTTCGACAATATCCGCAAGTTCCTGCGCTACCTTCTGTCATCGAACATGGGCGAGGTGTTGACCGTATTCCTGGGCGTGGTCGGCGCGGGCGTTATCGGACTTGATAGTGCGGATGGCGGAGAGGGCCTGATCGCACCGTTGCTGGCGACGCAGATTCTCTGGATTAACCTGATTACCGATTCCGGCCCCGCGCTCGCCATGGGCGTCGATCCCGAGACCGAGGATGTGATGGCCCGGCAACCGCGGCGCACCAGCGAGCGTGCCATCGACGCGCGCATGTGGCGGGGAGTCATCGCAATGGGGCTGGTGATGGCTCTCGCCTCCCTGCTCACCATCGACAGCCAGCTGCCAGGCGGCCTTATCGAAGGATCATCTACGGTCGAGGAAGCGCGGACCGCCGGCTTCACAGTGCTGGTCTTTGCCCAGCTCTTCAACTGCTTCAGCGCACGCTCGGAAACAGTCAGCGCCTTTCGCCATCTCTTCGCCAATCGCTGGCTCTGGGGCGCCGTCGTCGTTTCGGCATTGCTGCAAGTGGCCGTCGTCCATCTCGCCCCGCTCAATATCGCTTTCGACACAAGTGCGCTATCGCTTGGACAATGGCTCCTGTGTCTGGCGATGGGCAGCGTCGTCTTGTGGTTTGCCGAACTCCGCAAATGGGCCTTGCGGCATCGGAATGGCTGAAGATGCCCCAAGGTGGTTTGATCGAGACCGCCTGGCGACGCTGCCGCTATGCGCGACGGATCAGCCGAGCGGTGATCCGTGCTTCCCGGACCTGGAGTTTCTGATCATCGCCATGCTGCCAGCAGTGCTGGCATCGATGGTCGGTCCATGCCGGGATAGTTCGTTACGCCATGGAAGCGATGGTTTTTCGGAAGCGTGCCAATGCTATGGAGAAGAACACTGCGCCGATGGCTGTGACGGCGACGAGTTGCGGCCAGACCGTCTCGATCCCCGCCCCGCGGAACAGGATCGCCTGTCCGAATTCGATGAAGTGCGTGGTCGGGGCGGCAAGCATGATGTTCTGCACCAGTTGGGGCATGTTCTCGCGCGGCGTGCTGCCACCCGAGAGCATCTGGAGCGGCAGCAGCACCAGTACCGCCAACATGCCGAACTGCGGCATGTTGCGCGCGATCGTCGCCATGAAGATGCCGAGCGAGGTCGTAGCGAACAGGACCAACGCCGCGCCGGCGAAGAACAGGGTCAGCGAGCCAGCCACAGGTACGCCGAGCGCCGCCCGCACGACGAGGTTCAAGGACAGGAACGCCGCTATGAGCACGACCAGCGCCATCGCCCAGATCTTGCTCATCATGATCTCGAACGGGGTCACCGGCATCACCAGCAGATGCTCGATCGTGCCATGCTCCCGCTCCCTTATGAGGGCCGCGCCGCTCAGAATGATCGACAGCATGGCGATCTGATTGATTATCTGGGAGAGCCCCCCGAACCAGCTCTTGTCGAGCGTGGGATTGAAGCGTGCGCGTAGCTCCAGCTCGACCGGGGAGCTGGCTTGCGCGCGATAGCGCTGCACGAATGCGTTGGCTTCACCCAGGACGATCTGCTGCACATAGCCGCTGCCGCTGAACGCCTGGGTCATGCGGGTCGCATCGGTATTGAGCTGGATTTCAGCAGGCCGCCCGGCCAGCACGTCGCGCTGGAACCCGGAAGGAATGTGCAGGACGAACGTGTAGATGCCTTTGTCGAGGCCCGGATCGATCTGCGAGGGGGCAATCATCACCGGCTGCCTGAACTGGGGCGGGTAGAAGGCGGAGATGATCCGCTGGGAGAGTGGCGAGGCGTCCTCGTCGACGATGGCGATCGGCGCATTGTGCAGCGTCTCCGGCATCGACGAGGCCGAACTGTAGACCGCGAAGGTGAAGGTGAAGACGATCAGGACAAGCATGATCGGGTCTCGCCACAGGCTCCACAGCTCCTTGACGCCCAGACGGTATATGTTCGAAAGCGTCTGGTGCATGTCAGCGCTCCTGTTTCCTGAGCAGCAGGATCGAGGCTCCGATGATGATCGGCACCGCCAGGAGCAGCGGCACGAATGATCCGGCCAGATCGCCGAACCCCAACGCCTTGTTGAAGACGCCCCGGCTGATCGTGAACATGGCGTTCGCCGGATAGATTTCGCCGATCACCCTTCCGGCACCTTCCAGCGAAGACACTGGATCGAGCATGCCGCCATAAGTGATCGCCGGGATCAAGGTGCCGACCATGGCAAGAAACATCGCGGCGATCTGGCTTCTGGTGATTGCCGAGGCAAGCAACCCCATTCCGGTCGCGATCAGGCAGAACAGAAAGGCCGCAAGGACCAAGGCCGGAACGCTGCCGGTCAGAGGAACCCCGAAAACGAACACCGCCATCAGCACCATGACGAGGAAGTTGATCATCGCCAGCGCTACATAGGGCAGCTGCTTTCCGAGGAGGAACTCGGCGCGTGTCACCGGGGTCACGTAGAGGTTGATGATCGAGCCGATTTCCTTTTCGCGCACCACCGCCAGTGCCGCCAGCATCGCAGGCAGCATCAGCAGCAGGAGGGGGATGACCGATGGCACCATGGCGGGCAGGCTCTCGACATCGGGATTGTAGCGGAAGCGGTTCTCCACCGAGATGGAAGCCCCGGCCGGCGCTCCCGCCATCCGCATCTGCTCGCCCAGCCAGTGCTGGTGCAGCCCCTGGATATAGCCCTGGACCGTTTCGGCGCGCTGCGGCATGGCGCCATCGAACCAGGCGCCGACCGCCACAGGCCGGCCTCGCAGCAGATCGCGCCCGAAGCCCGGCGGAATCTCCAGTGCGAGCGCCAGTTCACCGTTCCTCATGCGCCGGTCGAGATCGTCATGGTCGGTGATCGGCGGCTCTTCCACGAAGTAGCGCGATCCGGCGATATCGAGCTGGTAGCGCGCGCTGATGCTGCTCTGGTCGTGATCGAGGACGGCATAGCGAAGATCGTTCACATCGAGGCTGATGCCAAAGCCCATCGCCAGAAGCAGGATCACCGAACCCGCGAGCGCCAGTGTGCCGCGGACCGGATCGCGCAGCAGTTCGAGCGTCTCGCGCCAGACGTAGCTCAACATGCGCTGGGGGCTGAAGCGACGCCTGGGCGCCTGCGGCTGATGCACCGTCGGCGCCTCGACGGCGTCGGGCACCGCCTCATCCTCATCGCCGCTGCCGGCAGCCTCGACGAGATAGCCGATGAAGGCCTCCTCGAGCGTGGCGGCGCCGCGCTTCTCCACCAGTCTCGAAGGCGCGTCGCTGTCCAGCACCTTGCCCGCATGCATCATCGACATGCGGTCGCAGCGTTCCGCCTCGTTCATGAAATGGGTCGAGATGAAGATCGTCACATGGTCGCGCCGCGACAGCTCGGCCAGCAGCCGCCAGAAGGCGTCGCGCGCGACGGGATCAACGCCGGAGGTCGGCTCGTCGAGAATCAGCAGCTCAGGCTTGTGCACCATGGCCACGGCCAGCGACAGGCGCTGGCGAATACCGAGCGGCAGCTTCTCGGGAAGATCATCCAGCACCGCATTGAGGTCGAAGCGTTCGACCATCTCACTGACCCGGTCCGGAATGTCGCCCGGCGACACATGAAAAAGCCGGGCATGCAATTCGAGGTTCTGCCGCACGGTCAGCTCGCCATAGAGCGAGAAGGCCTGGCTCATATAGCCGACCTTGCGGCGCGTCGCGATGTCGCGGGGGTCGACTTCACGTCCGAACAGCCAGGCCTGTCCTTCGCTCGCGGGAAGCAGGCCGGTCAGCATCTTCATCGTCGTCGACTTGCCGCAGCCGTTCGAGCCGAGAAATCCGAAGATCTCGCCCCTGCGGATACGGAAGCTGACATGGTCGACCGCCACGAAATCGCCGAAGCGCATGGTGAGGCCGCGCGCCTCGATGGCGATGTCGTCCTCGTCTGCCTCAAGCGGCGGAATCACCACGGGCGCGTGCCCCCGCTTCTTGTCCTCGGGCAATAGAGCGACGAACGCCTCCTCCAGCGTGGCGCTTCCTGTTCGTTCCAGCAGTTCGGTCGACGTACCGGTCGCCAGCACCGCGCCGTCGTCCATCGCCACCAGCCAGTCGAAGCCCTGCGCCTCGTCCATATAGGCCGTGGCGACGATGACGCTCATGCCGGAGCGCTGCTTGCGGATGCGCGCGATCAGATCCCAGAATTGCGCGCGCGCGAGTGGGTCGACGCCCGTAGTCGGCTCATCGAGAATTAGAAGGTCCGGATCATGGATCAGCGCGCAGCACAGGCCCAGCTTCTGCTTCATGCCGCCCGACAGCTTTCCCGCGGGCCGCGAAAGAAACGGATGGAGGCCCGTGCTGCGGGTCAGCTCGTCGATGCGGCGGCGGCGCTCGGCCGCGCCATGGCCGAAGAGCCGCGCGAAGAACTGGAGGTTCTCTTCGACCGAGAGCGTGGGATAGAGGTTCTTGCCGAGACCCTGCGGCATATAGGCGATACGCGGGCAGACATCCTGGCGATGGCCTGCGTCGGCCATGTCGCCACCGAGCACCCGCACCTGCCCCTCCTGCACGGCGCGGGCGCCCGCGATCAGCGAAAGGAGGCTGGACTTGCCGACGCCGTCAGGGCCGATCAGCCCGACCATGCATCCGGCAGGAACGTCCAGATCAAGACCGCGCAGCGCCTCCGTCTTGCCGTAACGTTGCCGCACACCCGCGAGGTGGACAACCGGCGCTCCAGGGCCGGACGACATGCCCTATTGCCTCACCGTTCGCGCCAACTTCTCTGGCCATGGCGTGCCAGGATTGATGCGGACGTAGGCCATGCCCGGCAGGCCGGTCTTCACATGCTGGATATTGCGGCGCAGCAGGGCAGGGTCAATCCGTGCCCGCACGCGGAACATCAGCTTCTGCCGCTCGCTCTCGGTCTCGACGGTCTTGGGCGTGAACTGGGCGACGTCGGCCACGAAGCTGATCCTGGCCGGAATGACATATTGGGGCGCTGCGTCGAGCACGAGCCGCACCTCGCTGCCGAGACCAACCCGGCCGGCCATCGTTTCCGGCAGGAAGAACGTCATGTAGACATCCGACAGGTCGACGAGGTTGAGGACTCGTCCACCGCCGGCGACCACTTCACCCGGCTGCGCCACGCGATACTGGATGCGGCCACCGCGCGGCGCGCGCAGGTCGCTGTCCCTGATGTCGGCCTTGACGCGCTCGATCGTCGCGCGGGTTGCATCGACATTCGAACGCGCGCCGATCACCTGACTGCGAGCTGCGGCGATGGCCGCATCGACCGAGGCCAATTGCGCCCGCGCCGCCTCGACAGTGGCTGACGCCCCTTCGACCGCCGCCTGATCATCATCGCGCTCCTGTGCGGGCGTGGCCCCTTCGCGCGCCAGCGTCTCCGACCGGCCAAGCCGCTTGCGGGCGGCATTCAGTTCGGCTTCGCGCTGGCGGACGGTCGCAAGCGCCGAAGCGCGCTCGCTCTGGCGCTGGGTCACCTGGGTCTGCGCGATCTGCACCGAATTGACCGCCTGGGCGAGCTGGGCCTCGGCCTCCGAGAGCTGCGCTGTGAGTGTCTCGGTGTCCATATGGACGACGACCTGACCCTGTTTGACCAGATCGCCTTCATCCGCGACGATCTCGCGGATGCGCCCAGGCGCCTTGGCGGAAATATCGATCTCTACCGCTTCGATCCGGCCATTGCCGCTGACGATACCCTCGGGAAGATCGGCGGGCTTCAGCACCTGCCAGAGGAGGAGGGCGGCGGCAATGATGGCCGCCGCTATGCCGCCCCGGATCAGCCATGTCTTCTGGGATGCCGTCATCGTGTCTGGTCTCCTGCGCCTGCCGCGCCGGCGGCGCTGGAATCGAAAATGGACTGCTCGGCAAAGCCGCCTCCCACCGCCGCATAAAGCGCGACGATGCTCGCAATCTCCGCGCGGCGAAGCTGGACCAGCGCCTGTTCGGCCTCGAACAGGCCGCGCTGGGCATCGAGCACTTCGAGATAGGCAGAACGGCCATTGTCGAAGCGCAGCTGCGCGAGGCGGGCGCGTTCGCGTTGCGCCTCCAGCATGTCCCTGGTCGAGGCGATCTGGAGCTGCAACTGGTGCCGGCGAACGAGCGCGTCCGAAACGTCGCGGAACGCGGCCTGAACGGTGCGCTCATATTCGGAGACAGCCCGATCGCGGCGTGCCGTGGCGACATCGAGATTGCCCTTCAGCCGGCCGGCATTGAATAGGGGCAGCGAGATCGTCGGCGTGAAGGTCCATGCCTCGCTGCCGGCCGAGAACAGCCCGTCCAGCTCGTCGCTCATGGTGCCATAGGCTCCGGTGAGACTGATATTGGGAAGGAAGGCGGCCCGCGCCGCGCCGATATTGGCGTTCGCGGCGCGCAGCTGATGCTCGGCCGCGACGATGTCGGGCCGATGGGTCAGAAGGTCCGAAGGAAGACCGGGTGGCAGCACCAGATTTTCCGGAGCGTCCACCAGCGCGAGTGTTCCGGGCGCGATGTCCACCGGCCGGCCCACCAGCAGCGCGAGGGCGTTGCGATTGACGGCACGGTCCTGATCGAGCGCCTGCAGGGTCGTGCGGGCCTGGGCGAGCAATATCTGCGCCTGGGTCATGTCGAGCTTTGAGCCCGATCCTACTTCGTAGCGGCGGCGTATGATGCGCAGCGATTCCTCGCGCGTCTGGATCGAACGGCGGGCAAGCCCCGCGCGCTTTTCATATTCGCGCTCCAGCAGATAGCCGTTGACGACCTGCGCCACCAGATCAGTGGCGACCGCCCGGCGCGACTCCTCGGTGGCGAGGTATTGCCAGCGGGCCGCGTCGCGCAGGTTGCGCAGGCGGCCCCAGAAGTCGATTTCCCAACTTCCGTTGAGCTGGGCGCTGATCTGCCGGACATCGATTGGCGTCGCACCGACTTGTGGAAGGTTGAACAGTGAGCGGCCTCGCGTACCGGTCGCCACTGCGTCGAGCTGCGGGTAGAGAGAGGCGCCCTCGATACGCCATGCGGCGCGCGCCTCGGCGACGCGCGTGGCGGCGATCCGGATATCGCGATTGTTGGCCAGCGCCCCCTCGATCAGCGCCTGCAGCTGCTCCTCCCGGAAGAAATCCCGCCAACCGATCCGCGCGATGGAAGGGCCGTCAGGCGCTGCGAGGGCGTAGCTCTGCGGCACAGGCTGCGGCGGACGCACATGCCGCGGGGCGAACGAACATGCGGCAAGACAGACCGGCAGCATGGCCACGATAGCTCCGAGAGCGCGCCCTTTGTGTCCGACCCTTCTGAACTTGCAACCGATCATTGCCCCCCGCATCGTTCCTGCTCGCCTTGCGTGCGAAAAGCCGACCCGCGACCCGGGTCGGCACTTGATAGTTGCGCCTTTATTTGCCCGTTCGGGTTGGCGCTTCGCCCGGGGCCGCTCTCCCATCGGTTGTCGCCGCCGACAGCCTGAAGAACGGCTCGAACAAAGCCCGGGCGCTGTTCATGAGTTCCTGCTGGCTGGAAGCATCAGCGAAGAGCGTTCTATAGCTGTCCTGCCATTGCGTCAGTGCCGTCCTGGCCTCCGTCAGCGCCGCCTGCCGGTTCTTCTCGATTTCAGCGAGCAGGTTCGTTGCTTCTTCGCTGTTGAAGCTCGGAACCGCACCGGGTTTTGCATCCTTCACCTGATCGGCAAGCGCGGCAGTCGCCTTGCTGCCGACCTGAAGATACTGTTCCCCAGCGGTTCGCGCGATCTCCGCGAATTTAAGCGCGAGCTGTCCATTGGCCTTGGCGAGGGCGACGATCTGATCGATGGGATAGGTCATGGTTTTGTCCTTTTAAAATGGAGGCTGAACACGCTGTCTCCCTTCCTTAGGCTGGCGCGCCATCAGCAATTACCCGAAGGCGAAGGACCGTTCGAAGGAAGCGCTCAGCCGTTTGCGATATACTGCCCTCCGTTGATGGTGAGCACCGAGCCTGTGCAGAAGGCGGCCTTCGGCGAGGCGAGATAGGACACGGCATGCGCGATTTCCTCAGCAGCGCCGAGACGCCCGACGGGGATGCCGGCGATGATCTTGGCGCGCACCTCTTCCTTGACGGCAGCCACCATGGCGGTGTCGACATAACCGGGGCAGACGGCGTTGACGGTTATGCCCTTGTCCGCATTTTCCTGCGCCAGCGCCTTGGTGAAGCCGATCACGCCAGCTTTGGCGGCGGAATAGTTGGTCTGGCCTGGCTGCCCCTTCTGACCGTTGATCGACGAGATGTTGATGATCCGACCGAAGCAGCGTTCGCGCATGCCTTCGATGACGGCACGGGTCATGGTGAACATCGAATCGAGGTTCGTCGCGAGCACCTCCCTCCAGCGTTCCCAGCTCATCTTGTGAAACAGCCCATCGCGCGTGATACCGGCATTGTTGACGAGGATGGCGACCGGGCCGAGCCGACGCTCGATTTCCGCGATGCCGTCCCGGCAGGCCCGATCGTCCGAAACGTCCCACTTGAAGACCGGGATGCCGGTTTCCTGCCTGAATTGCGCCGCGGCGCTGTCGTTGCCGTGGTAGACCGCGGCCACTTCATACCCCTGGCCCTTCAAGCCCCGCGAAATAGCCGCGCCGATACCGCGCGTGCCCCCGGTTACAACTGCGATTGGCGTCATGACGGTCCGGTTCCCATAATGCTTCAGGTTCGCCGCGGCCGTGCCGCGACGCTTCCTCTCCGGACGCATATCTACACTTATCGGTGTGGATATCGCCTGATGGGAGGATCCGATCAAGCCGAAATCATGGATTTCAACGATGAATGGCTTAGGGAAGATCCATGGCCCCAGGTCCATCCTCCAAAATCGAACCTCGCCTGCCGCCGCGCGATCCCCGGGGCGGAAGGCCTACCTGTGGAGCGGCGTGCAAAATTGACCCCCTTAGCGGGGTGATCGGCGTCTAAAATT
>VFQS010001114.1_pt1 | contig 25855 bp, 18 predicted proteins | sample 3512361 | NCBI WGS metagenome assembly VFQS01 (sample SAMN10412375, study PRJNA504923) | tailings metagenome | isolation source: Relicate 1 Philex TSF3 active mining | place: Philippines
CTGGCCCACTCGGCCCTGCCGGATGCGGAGGCGCGGGTGATCCGCAACCTGATGGAGCGCATCGACAACCTGGAAACCGAGCTCACGCGGCTGCAGGCCTGCCTGCGGCAGGTGGCGGCCGGCCGGCCCCTGGATGCCCCCTGCCTCGGCCAGGCCCAGAACCTGCGCGACCGGGAGATCCTCGAGTTCCTCGGGGATCAGGTGGGGGACCAGGGGGGGTTGCCCTAGCCCCCCCCCGATGGTGCATGATGGCCAGGTCGCCAGCGAGGCGACCGGAACCCCAGCCTCGGCGGGGGATCTGCGGATGTAGCTCAGTGGTAGAGCATCTCCTTGCCAAGGAGAGGGTCGAGAGTTCGAATCTCTTCATCCGCTTGTGGATCCATCACCTCCTCAGCGGCCCCGTGCCTTGAGCACGGTCTTGATGGTCTTCAGCAGGATCACCAGATCCAGGCCCACGTTCCAGTGGCGCAGGTAGTAGAGGTCGTAGCTGAGCTTGAGCTCCGCTTCCTCCACACTGGCGGCGTATTGGGCGCACACCTGGGCCCAACCGCTCAGGCCCGGCGGCATCCAGTGGCGCTTGCGGTAGTGGGGGATGCGCTCCTCGAGGGCATGCTCCAGCTCGGGGCGCTCCGGCCGGGGCCCGATCAGGCTCATGTCGCCGCGAAGCACGTTGAGCAGCTGCGGCAGCTCATCCAGCCGCACCCGCCGCAGCACCGAGCCGATCCGGGTGATGCGGGCATCACCGCGCACGGTCCAGGTGGCGGGGGCATCCGGGTCCGCCTGGCGCATGGTGCGCAGCTTGTAGAGCTGGAATGGCTCCCCCATCAGGCCGCTGCGCTCCTGCACGTAGAACACCGGGCCCCGGTCCTCCAGCCAGATCAGCAGGGCCGCCAGCAGCATCAGCGGCAGCGTGGCCAGCAGCAGGGGCAGGGCCAGGGCGATGTCGGCGGTGCGCTTGAGCTGGCGCTGCACGCTGAGGGGATCGGCCCAGGGCAGGTCCTCCAGGCCCAGGGCCTCCTCCGGCAGGTGGGCGGGCAGCAGGCGCTGCTGCTGCCGCTCAGCCAGCTCCAGCACGCTCAATGCGCCGGAGGGGGGAGAGCGGCGGCTCAGGCGGCGCAGCAGCAGCCGCACGGCCAGGGCCCAGAGGCTGAGGCCGCTGAGCAGGGCCAGCTGGATGCGCCGGTGGCCCAGGGTGAAGCTGGGCGGCAGATTGAGCACCCAGTAGGTGAGCACCACCAGCAGGGCCGTGACCAGGGCGGTGACCAACAGGCGCACCGCCAGCTGACCCAGATCGAGGCGGGGCCAGCGCAGCAGCGTGTAGCTGCCGAACAGCCAGCTGCAGGCCACATACACCAGGCCGTAGAGGAGAAGCCCGCCGGGGTTGCCCACCAGATCGCTGCCGGTGAGGCGGTCGAGCAGGGCAGCCAGGCTGAAGACCCCGAGCAGGTCGAGGCAGGCACAGAGCAGGAGAACCTGGCGAGGTCTCAGCCAGAACACAGCAACCCCCCCGCACGGTGCGAGCAATTAAAGATCAGCCGGGCAACGCGGCCATCAGGCTGCCCATCTCCAGGGCCTGGAGCCCGTAGCCCCAGCCGAGGTTGCTCTTGATCCCGGCCCGCTCCAGGGCCTGCTGCAGGGTGTCGGTGGTGAGCACGCCGAAGATCACGGGCACGCCGGTGTCGCGCGACACCGCGGCCACGCCCTTGCTCACCTCGGCCACCACCACGTCGAAATGGGGCGTGTCGCCTCGGATCACGGCGCCGAGGGTGATCACCACCTGGTAGCGGCCACTGGCGGCGAGGCGCTGGGCCACCAGGGGAATCTCGAAGCTGCCGGGCACCCAGGCCACATCCAGCTGGGGGCTGGCCTCGCCGGTGTCGATGCCGTGGCGGGCCAGACAGTCGAGGCAGCCGCTGAGCAGCCGCGTTGTGACCAGGTCGTTGAACCGGGCCACGACCACGGCGATGCGCAGGGCCGCCGTGTCTGTGAAACGACCTTCGAAAACCGTCAAGGGCGTCAGACCACGAAGAAGCTCACACCCCAGTTGAGCAGCACGAGGGCCACCCAGGCGATGCCGCCGAGCAGGATCAGACGGTTGGAGCGGCCGCTGTCCTCGTTGCTGGCGTAGAGAACGGGCACCGCCACGATCAGGGCGAACGAGAGCACCACCAGGGCCAGAACGGTGAGCGTGTTGAGGATCTGCATGGAGGGGGTGGCGTGCTGGCCGGGTCAGGCAGGGTGGGATTCTCACACGGCACTTCCGCCCGGGCGGGGCGGCCGGAGGCTTCCTTCACACGTTGTGGGGCAGGCATACGATCGGGGCGCCTGACCGGAGCCCCGTGGCCGCGGAAGCCGAGCAGCAGCTCTCGCTGGTGGCGGAGCCGGCCGTGCAGGGGGATCTGTTCGGCGGCGGCGAACCCGCCCAGCCCCAGCGCACCCGCCGCGGCCGCCAGGGGGCCGGCCCCGGCAGCGGTGGGGAACGCAGCGCCGACCGCGGCCAGAGCGGCGGCGCCGCCAGCGACGACGGGCTCGACGCCGACACCCTGGCGGCGGAGGCGACGGCCCGGCCGCGCCGCCGCCGCCCCGCTGTGGCGGGCGAGGACGGGGCGGGCGCGGACGGTGGGGCGAACGACGGCGGAGCGGGCGAGGACGGGACAAGCGAAGCCGCCGGGGCAGGCGACACCCTCGCCGGGCACGACGACGACCAGCCCCGCTGGCACCACCACAGCCTGGTGGACCCCGCCGCCCTGCCGCCGGCGCTGCGCCACTACGTGGAGCTGAAGGCCGCCCACCCGGAGCGGGTGCTGCTCTACCGGCTCGGCGACTTCTACGAATTCTTCTTCGAGGACGCGATCCTGCTGGCGCGCCTGCTCGAGCTCACCCTCACCGGCAAGGAGGCCGGCCGCGGCATCGGCCGGGTGCCGATGGCCGGCATCCCCCACCACGCGGTGGAGCGCCACTGCGCCGAGCTGGTGCGCCGCGGCCTGAGCGTGGCCCTCTGCGACCAGCTCGAAACCACGCCGGCCCGCGGCGCCCTGCTGCGGCGCGGCATCACCCGGGTGCTCACCCCCGGCACGGTGCTGGAGGAGGGGATGCTCACCGCCCGGCGCAACAACTGGCTCTGCGCCGTGGTGCTGGAGCAGGGCCGCTGGGGCCTGGCCGTGGCCGATGTGAGCACGGGCGAGTTCCGGCTGTGGGAACGGGAGGGCAGCGCGGCCCTGCACCAGGAGCTGCTGCAGCTGGAGGCCGCCGAGGTGGTGTGGCCCGGCGCCGGGGGCGATGGCGAGGCGCCCGCCTGGTGCCCCGAGGGCCTGCGGCTCACGCCGGCGGCCCGCACCCCCTTCGAAACGCCGCAGGCCCGGGCCCGCCTGCTGGAACGCTTCCGCCTGGCCAGCCTGGAGGGCCTCGGGCTGGGGGAGGCGCCCCTGGCCCTGCGGGCGGCGGGCGGCCTGCTGGCCTACCTCGATGCCACCCTGGCGGCCGCCGAGAGCGCCCCGGAGGATGCGGCAGGAGCCGCCGGGGCCGAACGCAGCGGCGAAGCGCTGGGCAGCGTGCCGCTGGAGCTGCCGCGGCTGCAGCAGGCGGGCGACCGGCTGGTGCTCGACGCCCAGACCCGCCGCAACCTCGAGCTCACCCGCACCCAGCTGGGCGGCGGCCAGCACGGCTCCCTGCTCTGGGCACTCGATCGCACCGCCACGGCCATGGGCAGCCGCCGCCTGCGCCGCTGGATCGAGGAGCCGCTGGTGGAACGGGAACGGATCCTGGAGCGGCAGGCCGGGGTGAGCGAGCTGGTGGAGCAGCGGCCGCTGCGGCTGGCCCTGCGCCGCCTGCTGCGACCGATGGGCGATCTGGAGCGGCTGGCGGGGCGGGCCGGCGCCGGCACCGCCTCGGCCCGGGATCTGGTGGCCCTGGCCGATGGGCTGGAACGGCTGCCGCGGCTGGCGGCCCTGGTGGGCGAGGCCCGCAGCGGGCCGCTGCGGGCCCTGCGGCAGCCCTGGCCGGAGCTGGCCGGTCTGGCGGAGCGGCTGCGCCACACCCTGGTGGCGGCGCCGCCGCTCTCCCTCAGCGAGGGCGGGCTCATCCACGACGGCGTCGATCCCCAGCTCGATGGGCTGCGCAACCGGCTCGACGACCAGGAATGCTGGCTGGCCGAGCAGGAGACGATCGAACGCCAGGCCAGCGGCAACCCCAACCTGCGCCTGCAGTACCACCGCACCTTCGGCTACTACCTGGCGGTGAGCCGGGCCCGGGCCCAGGCCGTGCCCGACCACTGGATCCGCCGCCAGACGCTGGCGAACGAGGAGCGCTTCGTCACCCCCGAGCTCAAGGGCCGGGAGGGCCACATCCTGCAGCTGCGGGCCCGGGCGGCCCAGCGCGAATACGAGCTGTTCTGCCGGCTGCGGGCGGAGGTGGGCGAGCAGGCCGGGCCGATCCGGGCCGCCGCCCGGCTGGTGGCGCGGATCGATGCCCTGGCCTCCCTGGCGGAGGTGGCCGCCGCCGCCGGCTGGTGCCGCCCCGAGCTCTGCGAGGGCCGCGCGCTGATGATCGAGGCGGGCCGCCACCCGGTGGTGGAACAGCTGCTGGTGGAGGAGGGCTTCACCCCCAACGACATCCACCTCGGCGGCGGCGGCGACGAGGCCCCCGACCTGCTCGTGCTCACCGGCCCCAACGCCAGCGGCAAGAGCTGCTACCTGCGCCAGACGGGCCTGCTGCAGCTGCTGGCCCAGGTGGGCAGCTGGATCCCGGCCCGCTCGGCCCGGCTCGGCATCGCCGACCGGATCTTCACCCGGGTGGGGGCGGTGGACGACCTGGCCACCGGCCAGTCCACCTTCATGGTGGAGATGGCCGAAACGGCCAACATCCTGCACCACGCCAGCGCCCGCTCCCTGGTGCTGCTCGATGAGATCGGCCGCGGCACCGCCACCTTCGATGGCCTCTCGATCGCCTGGGCGGTGGCCGAGCACCTGGCCGGCCCGATCGGCGCCCGCACGGTGTTCGCCACCCACTACCACGAGCTCAACGAGCTGGCGGCGCTGCTGCCCAACGTGGCCAACGCCCAGGTGCTGGTGGAGGAGACCGGCGACGATCTGGTGTTCCTGCACCGGGTGGTGGCCGGCGGCGCCAGCCGCAGCTACGGCATCGAGGCGGCGCGGCTGGCGGGCGTGCCCCCCCAGGTGGTGCGGCGGGCCCGCCAGGTGCTGGGCCGGATCGAGGCCAACAGCCACGTGGCCGTGGGGCTCGGCCCGGGCCTCAGCGATCCAGCCAGGCCCGACGCAGCAGCGCGTTGAGGGCGGCGGCCACCAGGCCGGCACCGCCGCGGCTGCCTTCGAGCCGGATCTGGGCCAGGCCGCTGGCGGCGAGCCGGCGCTTGCTCTCGGCCACGCCCACGAAGCCCACGGGCATGCCGATCACCAGCGAGGGGGCCGGACTGCCGGCGGCCACGAGATCGAGCATCCGCTCCAGGGCGGTGGGGGCGCTGCCCACCAGCACGAGGGCCCCGGGGTGGGCGGCCAGGGCGCGGGCCAGCCCCTCGGCGGCGCGGGTGCCGCCCGGGGGGGCCTGGGCAGGGGCCCAGGCCAGCACGCTGTGCACCGGGTTGGCGAAGGTGCGGGCCGCCATCGGGGTCACCGCCGCCGCCGCCATCGCCGTGTCGGTGAGCACCACGGCCCCTGCGGCCAGGGCCGCCATGCCGGCGTCGCAGGCGCCGGGGCTGAAGCGCAGCAGGGGGGCGATGGCCGGGTCGCCGCTGCTGTGCACCAGCCGCTCGAGCACGTCCTGCTCCACCCCCTCCAGGCCGGTGGGGCCCAGCAGGCGGCGGATGCGCCGGATGCTCTCGCGGAAGATCGGGTGATCAAGGCCGCTGTCGGGGCTGGGCACGGCAGGCCGGCGGGGCGGGATCACGCTACGGAGCGGCGGCGGCCTGCCAGCAGCGGCGCAGGCCCTCGCTGAGCGCCACCCGGGGCTGCCAGCCGGACACGGCCCTGAGGCGGCCGGCATCCAGCACGTTGGCGCTCACATCGAAGCGGCGCTCCTCCAGGTGGTGGCGCTGCACGGGCAGGCCCTCGGCGGCGGCCAGGGGCTCGAGTGCCTGCAGCAGCTCGAGGTTGGACGTGCCGACGCCGCTGCCCAGGTTGTAGAGGCCACCGATCTCGCCGTGGTCGAGGGCGGCCTGCAGCCCCGAGGCCACGTCCTCCACGTGGATGTAGTCGCGCACCGTGCCCCGCTCTCCGTACACCTCCACCGCCCGACCGGCGCGGATCGCCGCGATGGCGGCGGCGATGAAGCCCTGGCCCACCCCGGTGCGCTGGTCCTCGCCGTAGGCGTTCGCCGGGCGGACCACCAGCACGGGCAGCCCGGCCGTGCGGTGGAACATCAGCCCGTAGGAATCGATCGTGAGCTTGGTGATGCCGTAGGGGCTGATCGGGCGGGTGGGGTGGTCCTCCGGAATCGGCAGCTGCAGCGGCTCGCCGTACACGGTGCCGCCGGAGGACACCAGCAGCAGGCGGCGCACGCCGCAGTGGAGGGCCTCCTGCAGCAGCGCCACGCTGGCCGGCAGGTTGGCCTGGAGGTCGAACACCGGATCCCCGAAGCTGGTGCGGGGCACCGTGGCGTAGGCGAGCTGCACCACGTCGCAGCCCGGCGTGAGCACGCTGCGCAGCACGGCCTGGTTGCCGAAGTCGCCGCACACGTAGCGGCAGACGGCGGCCAGGCGGGGGTCGGGGCTGGAGCCTCGGCTCAGAATCACCACGGAGCGGCCCTGCTCCGCCAGCCGCAGGCAGAGGCGCCTGCCGATGAATCCGGCACCGCCGATGACAACAACGGGGCTCATGGCGCGGCACCGATCCGCGCCATGCTCCCACGATCTCCCTTCACGCCAACGCAGATCCGTGCCGGTGCATCTTTTCTGGGGCGACGACGAGGCCGCCCGCAACAGGGCGGTGGAGGCCCTGGTGGAGCGGCTGGTGGATCCGGCCTGGGCGGCCGTGAACCTGAGCCGCCTCGACGGCGGCGATGGGGCCCAGGCGGCCCAGGCCCTGGAGGAGGCGCGCACGCCGCCCTTCGGTGCGGGGGCCCGGGTGGTGGTGCTGCAGCGCAGCCCCTTCTGCAGCGCCTGCCCGACCGCGCTGGCCGAGCGGCTGGAGGCCAGCCTGCCGCTGATTCCGGCGGAAGGCCATCTGCTGCTGGTGAGCCCGGGCAAACCGGATGCCCGGCTGCGCACCACCAAGGCCCTGCGGGCCGTGGCCGAGGAGAAGGGGTTTCCCCTGCCGGCGGTGTGGGATGGCGAGGGGCAGCTCGAGCTGATCCAGCGCACGGCGCGGGAACTGGCGCTGGCCCTCGAGCCGGCGGCGGCCGAAGCCCTGGCCGCGGCGATCGGCAGCGACAGCAGCCGGCTGGAGGCCGAGCTGGAGAAACTGCGCCTGTATCAGGAGTCGTGCGGGGCGGCGGGGCCGATCCCCGCCGCGGCGGTGGCGGCCCTGGTCGACGGGCGCTCCACCAGCAGCCTGGCGGTGGGCGATGCCCTGCTGGCGGGGCGACCGGCGGAGGCGATCGGCCTGGTCGACAGCCTGCTGGCCGCGAACGAACCCGCCCTGCGGATCGTGGCGGCCCTCACCAGCCAGATCCGGGGCTGGCTCTGGGTGGCGCTGCTGGAGCGCAGCGGCGAACAGGACGTGGCGGTGATCGCCAAGGCGGCGGGCATCGGCAACCCCAAACGCATCTACGTGATGCGTCGCCAGATCCGGGGGCGCTCCGCCGGCCAGCTGCTCGGCCTGCTCAGCCGGGTGCTGGATGTGGAAGCCGCGCTCAAGCGGGGAGCTGAGCCGGGCGATGCCTTCCGTGATGGCTTCCTGCTGGTGCCGCCCCCCGCACTCCGATAATCGGCGGCAGTGCCGCATCAACGCCGGGAATGGCCCTGCTGGTTCAGAAATTCGGGGGCACCTCCGTGGCGGATGTGGAGCGGATCCGGGCGGTGGCGCGCCGCATCGCCGCCTGCCGCGAGGAGGGGCATGAGCTGGTGATCGTGGTGTCGGCCATGGGGCACACCACCGATGAGCTCACCGGCCTGGCCCGGGCGATCACGAGGCAGCCGCCGCAGCGGGAGATGGACATGCTGCTGGCCACGGGCGAGCAGGTGTCGATCGCCCTGCTCTCCATGGCCCTCAACGCCGAAGGCGTGCCGGCCGTGTCGATGACCGGGCCGCAGGTGGGGATCGTGACGGAGTCGGCCCACGGCCGGGCCCGCATCCTCGAGGTGCGCACCGAACGGCTGCGGCGGCTGCTCGATGACGGCAGCGTGGTGGTGGTGGCCGGCTTCCAGGGCACCAGCATCGGCCCGGCCGGCACGCCGGAGATCACCACCCTGGGCCGCGGCGGCTCCGACACCTCGGCGGTGGCGCTGGCAGCAGCCCTCGGCGCCGATGCCTGCGAGATCTACACCGACGTGCCCGGCGTGCTCACCACCGATCCGCGCAAGGTGGCCGATGCCCAGCTGATGGAGGCGGTGAGCTGCGACGAGATGCTGGAGCTGGCCAGCCTCGGGGCGGCGGTGCTCCACCCCCGCGCGGTGGAGATCGCCCGCAACTACGGGGTGCCCCTGGTGGTGCGCTCCAGCTGGAGCGATGCGCCGGGCACCCGGCTCACCAGCGGCACGGCGCGGCCGATCGGCAGCGAGGGGCTCGAACTCGGCCGCCCGGTGGATGGGGCCGAGCTGGAGATGGGCCAGGCCGTGCTGGCCCTCTCCCACGTGCCGGATCAGCCGGGGGTGGCCGCCCGCCTGTTCGAGGCGCTCGCCGCGGCGGGGCTGAACGTGGACCTGATCGTGCAGGCCACCCACGAGGGCAGCAGCAACGACATCGCCTTCACCCTGGCGGAGGATCAGCTGGAGGCGGCGCAGCGGGTGTGCCAGGAGCTGCTGGCCGGCCAGGGGGCCACCAGCGCCCGGCTGACGGGCGAAGGCGGCATGGCGAAGATCAGCATCGCCGGCGCCGGGATCATGGGCCGGCCCGGGGTGGCCGCCCGCCTGTTCGACACCCTGGCCCGCCTCGGCATCAACCTGCGCCTGATCGCCACCAGTGAGGTGAAGGTGAGCTGCCTGGTGGCCGGCGACAAAGGCCAGCGGGCGCTGCGGGCGGCCGCGGAGGCCTTCGAGCTCTCCGAGCAGCAGCTGCGCCAGGCGCCGCCAGCCTGCAGCAGCGCCCTGCCGCCGGTGCGGGGCGTGGCCCTCGACCGCGACCAGGCCCAGGTCACGCTGCGGCAGGTACCGGATCGCCCCGGCGCTGCGGCCCTGGTCTGCCGGGCCCTGGCCGATGCCGGCCTCAGCCTCGATGCCATCGTGCAGTCGGAGCGCACCCATGGGGCCGGCGAGGCCCTCAGCCGCGACATGAGCTTCACCCTGCGCCGCGACGACCTCGATGGGGCCCGCCAGGCCCTGGCGGGGGTGCTGGCCCAGTGGCCCGGTGCCCGCTTCGAGCCCGGCCCGCCGATCGCCCGGGTGAGCGCGGTTGGGGCGGGGATGGCCTGCACGGCGGGCACCGCCGCGCGGATGTTCCGGGCGCTGGCGGAGGCGGGCATCAACATCGAGCTGATCGCCACCAGCGAGATCCGCACCAGCTGCGTGGTGGCCGAGACCGAGGGCGTGCGCGCCCTCCAGGCGGTGCACGCAGCCTTCGGGCTGGGCGGCACGGAGCGCCACGAAGCCAGGGGGACGGAATCCCCCCAGTAATGGGGATTCCCAGGCAGCCGCGAGCCCCCATAAGCTGGTTGTCTGCGAGCAGTCAGGAAACCTTCCCTTGGCCTTCACCAACCTTGAAGTCGTGAAGCTGCGCGACTCGAGCGGGCCGGCCCTCGGCGTGGGGGATCTGGTGTGGGTGCGCTACGAGGGCCACCTCGCCCCGCACACGGCGGCGCAGCACCCCGATCTGGCCGTCGAGTTCGACGCCAACTACAACTTCACCAGCTTTCAGGAACTGGGGGCGGCGGCAGACCCCAATGATCCCCTCCCCCAATTCCTGAGGGCACTCCTGGGCATCGACCTCACGCTGGGTGTCAGCCCCTTCATTGCGGGCTGGACCCAGGGTCTGATCGGGCTGACCCTGGGATCGATCGCCACCCTGAAGATCCCGGCTTCACTCGGATACGGAGCCGCCGGCAACGGGCCGAAGATTCCCCCCAATGCGGACCTGATCTTCACCGTCATGCCGACGGCCCGGATCGCAGCGGGCAAACCGCGAATCATCGAGAACATCGAAGGATTCACCTACCCCGATCTGGGGATCACGCTGCCGGTGATCACGGGGATCACCGAGGATTCCGGCGTGGCGGGCGACAACATCACCAGCGACAACACCCCCACGCTGGAGATCTCGGCCACCCCGGGCAGCACGGTGCTGGTCTGGGTGAACGGTCTGATGAAGGGGGCGGCCACCGAGGTCCTGCCAGGCCGCTACAGCTTCACCACGGAGGCGCTCGAAGACGGCGAGGTGAGCCTGGATGTCGAGGTCACCCTCAGCGATGTCGGGCGGATCCGCCCCCTCCCCGATCCGGTCTCGGATGTGCTGTTTCTCACGGTCGACACCACGGCTCCGGCCATGCCCAGCGGGCTTGCGCTGGCAGCCGATACCGGTCAATCCGCATCCGATCGCATCACCAACGATCCGCTCATCAAGGTCTCAGGCCTTGAGGAAGCAGCGTCTTGGGAGTACCGCACCAGCAGCACCGGTTCCTGGATGGCTGGCACTGGCACGGGCTTCAGCGTGGCACCGGGCTTCTACGCAGCCGGGGAGGTGCAGCTGCGCCAGCGGGACGTCGCAGGCAACATCTCGCCGGCATACACGGCGTTCCCCGCCTTCACCGTCGATGTCACGGCCCCAGGCCCCGGCGTGCTGAGCCTGCAGGAACGCACGGGCAACACCGACAACACCTTCCTGCTGGCCGTGAGCGGCCAGGAGAGCGGCGCCAGCCTGGCCTTCGAGCGGTCCAGCGATGGCGGCACCACCTGGGCAGCAACGACGGCCCAGCAGAACGGGGTGCCCGAAGGCAGCTACCAATACCGCGCCACGGCCACCGATGTCGCAGGCAACAGCGCGACCACGGCAGTGGTGAGCGCCGTGGTTCAGCCCGGCTTCGCCCCCGGCCCGTGGACGGTGCAGGGCGTGACTCTGGGCGCCAACCCACTCGGCTACGCCTTGAAGGTGGGAAGCGCACCGGAGATTCAGGTGCGCCTGGCCGGGCAGCTTGTGTCCGACACCTATCCCGGCGGGGGCTGGAAGGCCCTGGTGGCTGCGGCCGCCGGTTCCGGCTACCACCTCTTCTGGCGCAACCTGTTCACCGGCCAGATCGCACGGTGGATCCTCGGTCCCACCGGTGCGTACACCACTGGTGCGCTGGTCCCGGATGCGGAGATCTTCGATGCCGAAACCAGCCTCAACGGCGACCTCAACGGCGATGGCAGCACCGGGCTGACCTACACACCCGGCCCCACCAGCGTGGCCAGCCTCAACCTCGGCACCACCCAGCTCGGCTACGCACTCAGCAACGGCAGTGGCCTGCCGATACACGTGCGCTTCCTCGGCCAGTTCGCCTCACAGGCCAACCCAGGCGCAGGCTGGGCCGCCATCGCCGCCGCCGCCAGCGGCAGCGGCTACACCCTCTACTGGAAAAACAGCGTCAACAACCAGTACGCCCTCTGGAACCTCGACGCCCAGGGGACCTACACCAGCGGCATCCAGCTGAGCGCGACCGAGCTGAAGGTGCGGGAAGCGCTGATCAGAAGCGACCTCGACGGCGACGGTCGCAAGGGCCCATTCAACGAGCAGGCCGGCAGCCCCAGCAACGATGTGCTCACCGGCCAGCCGCTCACCGTCACCTACGGTTTCGCTGGGAATGATCAGATCTCGGCGGTCGGCCCGCTCACGGGCTTCGACATCCAGGTGGGCGGCACCGGCTCCGACCACTACATCCTGGGAAGCGGCACAGGTGCCTTCGTGGTGGAGCAGGGCAACGATGCGGCAGACCAGATCACGGCAGGGGGGCTCCGGCTGCAGGGGGGTACAAGCCAGTGGCTCACGGTGGAAGGAAAGCACCTGCTCGCCTACAGCACGGCCACCAACAGCAGCCTGGTGCTGCTCAACTGGGAGCAGGCGCAGAACCGCATCGAAACCTTCAACCTGGGCGACGGCACCTACAGCTTTGATCAGGTGCGCAGCCAGCTGCTGGCGGCGAGCCCGACCATGACGAACGTCACCTGGAGCCAGATCGCCAGCACACCGGTGCACGCGATCTTCAAGGAGGTGGGTTTCGGAACGGGCAGCAGCGTGGATTCCCTGCTCACGGCCTTCGCCAGCGTCAGCGCAGCGGGCGCACTCTGAGCCCCACCGCAGCAACAGGCCTCAGAGCAGGGCAGCCCCGGGCCAGTCGGCCCGGGCGATGGGGTAGAGCGGGATCGGATCCTGGGCGGGTTGCGGAGCGGGCTCCAGCCCCAGGTTCGCGAGCATCGCCACAAGGCGGCGATAGGCGTGTGCGGATCCCCACTGCGCCGCAAACAGCGCCTGGCCGCCACCCGCCAGGTGCCGGCACAGGGAAGGATCGGCGAACAAACGAAGCACGGCGGCCGCGAAACCGGTGGGGTCGTCCGCGATGAGGGCATGCTGGCCGTCCAGCACCGGCACACCCTCAACCCCGAGCGAACTGGACACCACCGGCAGACCCGCCCTCAGGGCCACGCCCAGCTTGCCCTTCACGCCGGCGCCGTAACGGAGGGGCAGCACCGCAACGCTCATGGAACGCAGGAAGCAATCCAGGTCTTCCACGAAGCCGTGGATGATCACCCGGTCGCTGGCCAGCGCCTGGATCGACGGTGGCGGATTCGGGCCCACGACATGAAACACCGCATCCGGGCAGTCCGCGAGGATCAGCGGCAGCACCACCTCCACGAAATGCTGAACGGCATCGCGGTTGGGGCTGTGCTGGAAATTGCCGATGAACACGAGCTGGTGGGCCGGGGCCCCGGCCTGCCCGGAAGCCAGGGGATCGGCAGGGCCGTCGGCAGCGCCGAGCACCAGGGGCAGGGTGGCGACGCGGGCGGAAGGGAAGTCACGCCGCAGCAGGCGTTCCTCCTCCTCGCTGAGCACCACCGTGAGATCGGCCTTCCGGGTGTTGGAGGCCTCGATGGCGCGGTATGTGGCGGCCCTCTGCAACAGCTCCGGTTTGCCGAGCACCGCGGCCTCGCGCTCGAAGCGGAGATGGTGCAGATCGTGGGGGTAATACACGACCTTGGCACGGCTGCAGAAGCGCCGGATCAGCGCAAGCCGCTCATGGGCCGTCTCCGGGCGGAACAGCACCACAAGGTCGTACGTGGCACCCCGGGCGCGCAGCCAGGATTTCACACCTGACAGCGGCGGAACCACCACCTCGATCCCCAGCCCCTGGCAGAGCTCGGCGTAACCCGCCTCATAACCGAGGGACTGCTCTGGAATCAGGGTGGGCTGGAAACCGGCAGCCCGCAGCAGCAGGCAGAGGTTGAGCTCGCAGATGGAGCCTGCATCCACATCGGGCCGAGGCAGGCGGTTTGTGAGGAGCAGCACGCGCCCCTGCATACCCCGCGGAAGGCGATCGGCGTGCGGGGCATTGGCCTGCGGGTAGCCATCGAGCAGCTGGTGCCAGCGGTCAAGGAATTTCCGCTGGTTCGCCGCCTGATAAGCCTTGATCCCCGAATCCTCGAAGCGTCCATTGGAGATGCCCTCGTAGTGAACAACCCGAGAGAGGGGCTGGTAGAGGGTATCCAGACCGGCCTGGCGATACCGCATCGAGAGATCGGCATCTTCGTAATAGGCGGGGGCGAAATGGGAATCGAACCCACCGAGGCGGAGAAACTGCTCCGTTCTCACCATCACTGAGGCACCAGAGCAGTAGTCCACGCTACGCAGAAAACCGTAAGGGGAGTTGCTGGGATCGTCCAACCGGCCCACGTTCGCTGCGCTGCCATCCCGGAACAGCAACGCACCAGCCTCCTGGAGACGTCCGTTCGGATAGAGGAGCATGGAACCCACCACGCCACACTGCGGGAAGAGCCTCAAGGTGCGGAGCAACTCATCCAGCGCACCCTTGGTCACACAGGCGTCGTTATTGAGAAAGAGGAGATGGCCGCCCCTTGCCTGCCGTGCTGCGGCATTGCAACTGCCGATGAAGCCCAGGTTCCGAGTGTTGCGCAGCAGGATGATCCCCGCCACCGTTCCCAGGGCGGCGTAATCCTCCGAGGGCGTGGCGTCATCAACGACGAGCACCTCATAGGGCACTGCGGGAGGATGGGCGGCGATCGAGGCGAGACACTGCACCGTGTAGGCAAACTGCCCATGGCACGGGATCACGATGCTGAGCTCGGGGGCAGGGCTGTGGGGGAAGCCCAGGGCGGCAACCGCCTGCTCAAGATCCGGGAGCTGGGCGAGTGGATCAGGAAATTCAGCGCTGGCGAGCGGCGAAAGCAGGCGCCGCAGCTTCACGGTCTGGCGGAGAAGCCAGCGCTTCGCGCCCAGGGGAGCCGGAAGCCGGTGGTAAAGAGCCTTGGCCTGGATCCAGACCGCGTAGCGATCAACCGAAAAGCGCATCACATGGTCGGATCATGCTGGCCGAATCAAGCTGGCTTCACTGCCCAGAGCCTTCCTCCATCATATGCCCTTGAGTGATTTCCCGCTTCTCTACATAGCAAGACCCACAGACAGAAGCGGTCCCCAAAACCAACGGGATACAAAGCAGATCGACGAAGATCAAAGGAAGGGGAGGCGGATGCAGCTTGCGAAGAGACTTCCTCAACAACACGATCAGGGCAGGCACAGAAGAAAGAGCCGAGCCCATCAAACGCCAGAATGACGCGCAGAGGATTTAGCACGGGTCGGCAAGCCGCATGAGCACAACCGCGCACAAGGAAGATCACACCGAGCCCGATCAACCCAGGCCGGCCATAAAGTAAGCAGTGTCCCTTGGGGCAGGAAAGCACCAGGCCAAGCAGCACCTGGGCTGGGAGAATGGTGAGCGGGGAAGCCTGCCAGTTGCGCATACGCCGCGGCTGACGTACACCACGGCGAAGAAGACAAGAGACAGATCCCAGTAAGAGACCGACAGGTTATTCAGCGGGCTAGAATAGATGTCATGGCCCTCATAGAGTGGGATCGTCTCAAAGGCCAAATCTGCGATGCCATCGATAGAATGCCGCTTTTCGTGAGTTCCCTGCGATGGTGTTAAGCCAGGGAGGCCCTGACGCTTCAGAGATCAACCGAGGGCAAGCCAGGCATCCAGATTCTCAGGATCGTGCCTTCACAGCGGTGGAAACGGCTGTGAACTTGTTCACCAGAGCCCGGGCTTTGCGCCTGAGCCAAAGGCGCCTGGATCCACGGGAGAGAACCGATTGAACCTTGCGCTTCATGTGAATCCGAACGGTGCGACCCAGATCGGAAATCAAGGAGGTATCTGCGGCGATCGCCTGCGGCGGCAGACCAACATCGGTGAACCCTTCATGGCGCCGCTCACCACGCTTCACGCGGAGTGTGGCCTCCAGGAAGCTACGACCCCAGACGCGGTCGGGCTCAAGGTGACAACCCTCGGCCCACTCATTCCAAGCATTGATGAACACAAAGTCTCCTGCGGATGCATCACCGCGGGCTCGATCTACGGTTCGCGACAGCCAGAACTCATAGTTATCAGGTGTTCCATTTAATACAACCAGGGAGCGGCCTCCCCGGCGCGCCGTATTATCCCAGGAAGGAAAGACAGTGCGGTAGACATCTCCATTGTAAGACCTGTTCCAATAGAGGTCAGCGATATCCTTGTAGTGAAACAGGTAGCCGCTGAAGTCATCATAAAAGGAGACTTGATCCGTAACCGCACCGCCGGAGAGATTGTGAGGCGGAAATTCCACGCCACTATCAAAGCCAAATGCTTTGTAGTCGGTATTGCCATGGGTGAGGGCGGCGCAGAGGTGAATCTCGCCAATTCCAGCTTCATGGCAGTACTGCCTCCAAACCCTGGCAGATTCAGCTGGATCGGGCAGGTGTTGCGGACGGTAGACCAGAATCAAAGGCTTACCATCCTTGCGGATGTATCGGGAGTCCCTTAGGTAGGGTTCAAGAGACTTGATAAATTCAAGGTTATCCTCGGGCAGATAACGCTGCGCCAGCAGTACCTCATGTTCCGCAGCGTCCCACCGACGAGACCAGTTTTCATTGGCCCAGCACAGACAGAACGGCATATCATGCTCAGGGTCGGCAAGCATATCCTCAAGCGGACGATGCAGAATCCGCCGACCAGAAAACCAATAATAGTAATAGCAGAAGCCATCGATTCCATACTCCTTTGCGAGCTTCACCTGCTCATGCCTGGTTTCAGGCAAGCGCAGGTCGTAGAAGCCGAGGTCGGAAGGGAGATGAGGCTGGTAGTGACCGTGAAACAGGCCCTTCGCCTTCGTCACATTCGTCCACTCCGTAAATCCCTTGCCCCACCACTCATCATTCTCAGGAATTGGATGATACTGGGTGAGGAAGAAAGCGATTAAACGTGGGTCGCGCCCTGGCTGCGTGAGCGGATCAACAGAATCTGGGTGGGCCGCTGCTTCACCGCCGGGATGGTCTGACGTCATGATGGAATTAAGATTGGTGGCACCTAACGTACCGGATTTCAAGAAGAGATCAGACGACGTACAAGTCCTTTGGCGCGTGCAACTAGGGAGGGCCTGCCTTTGATCGGCATACTCTGATTGGAAATGGTGGCTGCCACAGAGATGCCCACGGCATCAGCAGAATCCGGCACAGCCTTCACCACCACTTGGTACACATCAGAGTGATCAGGCTGACGAAGAACTTTCCGCGTCGGAGCATCCAACTGAGACCAGACATGGGCAAACTCAGTTTCCTCGGGGGGCGTGATCACGAAACTCACGTCCACAATCTTGTAGGCACTGGATTGGAACAAAGCGTCGATGTCTGCAAGTCCAAAGAATCGGATATGGGTACGATCGAGCAAACCCCAGTTGCGGTATTCAAAGCTTCCATTCAAAAGGCAACCTGCAACAGCAGCATGTCCCACATGCGGGAGAGAGACAACAACTTCACCATCGGGCTCCAGCAGCGGACGAAGCTGACCAAGAACACTCCATGGATCGTACAGATGCTCCAGAACATCTGCCGCCACAATCGTCTGGAACCTGCCGATGTCTCGGCCTAGGCCATCCCAGTCGACGTTATTGAGATCCACACTGAGCACCTGTTCGCAGAATGGGGTGACCAGGCGAATCGCCTCTGGATCGACCTCCAGACCAACGATCGAACAATGGTTCTGATGCTTTAAATACTTGGTGATTGATCCGGGGCCACAGCCGATCTCCAGAACGCGCCTGTTCTCCCCAACGAACCGAATGACCTTCGCCGCGGCGGTGTTGGAATTAACGTCCACCGGATAGTCATAGTTGTGGGCTCGGTCAGCCATGACGAAGAATACCTTCAGGTGAGCAGCGGGGGAGCAAAGGGTTCCAAGCCCTAGCATTTTGCCGGGCTATTTTAGCACGAGTGAGTGAGCGCCCACTTCCCATAGCCGCAGTGGCTGGAATGACGCTTGCGCGTGCAGTCAGATTGTTCCGGGTTCATTCAGTTTTCGAACGGCAATAGCGTGCACATCGGTGGCAAACATGCCCATGATGGGCCTTTCCAGATTGGCAATAGAAACAAAGTGGGCCGCTTCATGGATGTAGTGATGCTGAACATGATCTGCCTGCGATCCACTGGCAAGTGCAGCCACTACAAAGTAGTTTCCCGGCTTTAGTGGCGGCATGGTGAATGTAAATTCAGCAATCAGCATCTCACCAGCACGTAACACTGGGCCCGCCAGAGGATCTTCGGAGATAAAGGTGTTTTCACCAAAGAAGTCAAGACCCTTCTCATCGCTGACACTGAATCCCGCAATGCAGGGTCGATGAATGTCCTCACGGCAACGCGCCTCAAAAGTGAGCGAGACGATCTCACCACCCCTCACCAGGTTCACAATTTCATCGGGCCTATCGCGGAGGACAAAGCGGATGGTCTCGATGAGAACTGCACCGTCACCAAACTGCTGTGCCGAATGGGGCGAAGCAATCACCTGCTCCTGCATGGGTGCCGGCAGACCGGCAGCAAAGCTCTGAACATCGCGACGCAAAGCAGGATGGAGCTTTTGGGAGTCTGCGACCGGCACAGATTCTGACGAGACCACATCGGTGTCGGCCGCAGATTGAGCATCGTAAATCGAGAGATCCGTGGACTGAAACTCCGCATGACAGGCCTTGCGATAGCTCTCAAGAACACGGCGGGTATCTGCCTGCATCACATCCCTACCTTGATCAAGCCAAAGACAGCGATCACAGAGCGAGGCCACACTTGCGGCATCGTGGCTAACGAAGAGAATGGTTTTCTCATGCCTGAGGCTATCGATAAAGCGCATGCACTTACGCGTGAATACAGCATCGCCCACTGCCAGGGCTTCATCAACAACCAGGATATCTGGATTGGCATTGGCAATGACCCCAAATGCCAGCCTGACAACCATGCCGCTGGAATAAGTCTTAACGGGCTGATGCACAAAGTCGCCGATATCGGCAAAGGCCAGGATGTCATCGAGACGCTGCTCGATCTCGCTCTTTGAAAGACCCAGAAGGGATGCATTGAGCTGAACGTTCTCGATCCCCGTAAACTCAGGATTGAAGCCGCTGCCCAACTCAAGCAACGCCGCGACGCGCCCTTCCGTGTAAACCGAGCCCTCCGTCGGAGTGAGGGTGCCACAGATCATCTGGAGCAGAGTGCTTTTTCCGCTGCCATTGCGACCGATGATTCCAAGGGTGTCACCAGCCTCCAGCGTGAAACTCAGATCGCGTAAAGCCCAGAACTCCCGGTAGTACTTGCGATTGCCACGGAAAACGGCCTGCTTGAGCCTATCAAGCGGCTTGTCGTACATCTGATAGCACTTGCCAAGACCAGAGGCACGGATTGCAGTTCTGTTGCCCGATGAGTTCTGCATGGATCTGCTCACATCACGTCTGCAAAAGCCTTCTTGGCACGCCTGAACACCCGGTAAGCCCCACTACAAAGTGCCAAGCCTAGTGCCGTGCCCACCACCAGATAGGCCACCCCTGGAGCGTCACCAACAACGATCACTCGTCTTGTCTGCTCAATGACATGGGCGAGAGGATTGAGAAGCAAGAGAGAACGCAAATGATTCGGCAACGCAGAGACGGGGTAGAAGATCGGGCTCAGGAACATGAGCATGCTCACCAAGAGACCAACCAGCTGACCGATGTCACGGATGAAGACCCCAAAGGCCGAGAGAAACCAAGAGATCGCCAGGCATCCCAGCACTAGAGGCAACCAAACCAGCGGCAGCCAGAGCGCCGTCCACGGGAGATGGTGCATGGCCAACAGCTCAACTGCAAAAAGAGCAGTCAGACTGATGGCTGCATGAAAGGAAGCCCCAGCGAGTGCCACAACACTCAGGATCTCCAGGGGGAAGATGACTTTCTTGACGTAGTTTGGATTGACCAGCACCAGACTGGGAGATCGTTGGGCCACTTCAGCGAAGAGGTTGAAGACGATCAAACCAGCAAAGAGGTTGATGGCAAAGCCGGCAGGGCCAGTGTTTTCAAGGGTTCCCCAGCGGATCTTGAAAACCTGTGAAAACACAAATGTGTAGACCGCCAGCATGGCGATGGGATTAAGAAAGCTCCAGGCGAGACCGAGCAGCGAACCGCGATAGCGACCCAGCACCTCCCTCTCCGTGAGACGCCAGACCAGCTCTCGGTTTGACCAGATGCAGCGAAGAAAATCCATGCCCGTCAGGGTGACGCTTGGCGCTCAGTGGCGTCCAGGGAGCTAGGCAAGCCGAAAATCGTGTGAACACATCAAAATTGATCTTAGCGCAACCTGTGTCATCCCTATCCCAAGGTCGCAGCGCGATGGAATCAGGCAAAGACTTGGCGGGGCATCCTACGCTCACGCTCCTGCCTGGCAATGGCATACAGCTCACGATCCAGTTCCGTCATCTTTATGAGCAGTTTTTGGGTGGTCGTTGGCAGATCAGCCGACTTGGGCCGACGTGGGTTGGAATTGGACACCATCGGCCGAAAACGAGAGGCAAAACCCAGGGCGCGAAAGATATGGTCTTGGTCTTCTGCGAAGGCTTCAGTGAATCCTACGTGACTAAACAGTCCGAGATTGTGAACTGCCAATCGAAGAAGCTCCTCAGAAGTATAGTCCCTGATCGAGCGGCCGTTCAGATAGCCATACCCGTTGGCGATCTGCCAGGCCTGGTTGTTCCAGGTACAGGATTGCACGGCGAGGTTTTCTGAGTGCAGGCTCAGAAAATCATGCAGCGAGAGCTTTTTAGCCATCCCATAGATCCAGTATTCCTGGGGATCCGATTTACGGCAGAAGTAGTAATAGGATAGCAGCCGCTCAACAGGATCACGCAGGAAGGTGAATGAATAACGCGTGCGCAACAGAGCCTCTGCATAGCCAAACCCAAAGTGACCAGACACAAATGGGCAGCGATTCAACTTGGCCAGCCGATCGGGATGAAGGGCACCGTGATCATCAGCGGAATAATAGTCAGCGCTGAGATAATCTCCATGACTCAACACCTTGCCTTCACCGTAGACTCTTCGGGCATGATCAACAATCGAGGTGCCCGCTGTCTTCTGAATGTGGAGAAACACGCAGCGACGCACACGACAGCGCTGCGGCACAAGCAAGACGGATGAGATCTTAGGAATCTTCATCGGATCTCATCGATGGGTCAGGCTAATGGCCACCGATCCTGGCATCTTGCGCTGGGAAACCTACCACCATTCTCCGAATCAAGGGAATCGCAACAGTTCCACGACCGGTGCAACCGGAACCGGGCCTCACGCTCAATGCCGTGACGCTCCATCCAGTCGCACGAGAAGCTTCTGGCCATGGCTCTCCGTGAAACCGAGCCGGAGGTAAAATCCGGAACTGTTGGTGGTCATGAGATAAACGCGTTCAGCAGCTGCCACCGCCGGGGCTGCCAGCAGGGTCTCCACGATCGACCGCCCCAGGCCCCATCCCTGGAAGCGTTCAGCCACCACCACATCCCAGAGAACGGCACGGAAGACCCCGTCGCTGGTGGCGCGACCAAAACCGACGAGCTGATTCCCATGCCAGGCCGTCACCACGGCGGCGCTCCCCCTCAGCATCCGGCGCAGCTCCGCGGTAGTACGGCCGGCGGCCCAGAAGGTGCGCGCGTCAAACAGCTGTCTCAGGCGCTCGAGCCGCAGCTGCAACCGCAGGCAGAGCGGTCCGTGCCGGATGAGCACCACCGTGGCGGCACCTGCATGCAGAGATCGTCTCACCGGACAGCCGGCCAGCGGGTTGGCTGGATTCTCGCCTGTGGCCGGGAACGGCCTCGCCAACCTCGCCGAAAGCCTTGCAACAGCTGGGCTCTGCGGCACCCAACCGGGTGGCTCGCGTAGATTGCCCTCACCTCACCGCCCCTTCCGATGCTCAAGCTGCTGCTGGGCGACCCCAATGCCCGCAAGCTGAAGCGATACCAGCCGCTGGTCTCCGACATCAATCTGCTGGAAGAGGAGATCGCCCCCCTCTCCGACGACGAGCTGCGCGGCCTCACGGGGGAGTTCCGGCAGAAGCTGGAGAAGGTGCGCAGCGGTGTTGGCAGCCCCGAGGCGATCGCGGCCCAGGAGCGGAAGCTGCTCGATGAGCTGTTGCCCCAGGCCTTCGCCGTGGTGCGCGAGGCCTCCAGGCGGGTGCTGGGCATGCGGCACTTCGATGTGCAGCTGATCGGCGGCATGGTGCTGCACGACGGCCAGATCGCCGAGATGAAGACAGGCGAAGGCAAAACCCTGGTGGCCACGCTGCCGGCCTATCTGAACGCCCTCACGGGGCGCGGCGTGCACGTGGTGACGGTGAACGACTACCTCGCCCGGCGCGACGCGGAGTGGATGGGCCAGATCCACCGCTTTCTCGGCCTGAGTGTGGGTCTGATTCAGCAGGACATGGCACCGCCGGAGCGACGGCGCAACTACGCCTGCGACATCACCTACGCCACCAACTCCGAGCTGGGCTTTGATTACCTGCGCGACAACATGGCGAACGACATCGCCGAGGTGGTGCAGCGCGATTTCCAGTACTGCGTGATCGACGAAGTCGACTCGATCCTGATCGATGAGGCCCGCACGCCGCTGATCATCTCCGGCCAGATCGAACGCCCCCAGGAGAAATACCGGCAGGCGGCCGAAGTGGCTGCCCAGTTATGCCGGGCCGCCGAAATGGGCCGCGATGGCATCGATCCCGAGGGCGACTACGAGGTCGACGAGAAACAGCGCAACGTCACCCTCACCGACGAGGGCTTCGCCAGGGCCGAGCAGATGCTCGGCGTGAGCGACCTCTACAACCCCCAGGATCCCTGGGCCCACTTCATCACCAACGCCCTCAAGGCCAAGGAGCTCTTCATCAAGGACGTGAACTACATCGTGCGTGGCGACGATGCGGTGATCGTGGATGAATTCACGGGCCGGGTGATGATGGGCAGGCGCTGGAGCGATGGCCAGCACCAGGCGATTGAGGCGAAGGAAGGCCTGCCGATCCAGCCCGAAACCCAGACCCTGGCCAGCATCACCTACCAGAATTTCTTCCTGCTCTATCCACGGCTGGCCGGCATGACCGGCACCGCCAAGACCGAGGAACTGGAGTTCGAGAAGACCTACAAGCTGGAGGTCACCATCGTGCCCACCAACCGCCCCCGCTCCCGGGCGGACTGGACCGATCAGGTGTACAAGACCGAAACGGCCAAGTGGCGCGCCGTGGCCAACGAGACCGCCGAGATCCACCGCAGTGGCAGACCGGTGCTGGTGGGCACCACCAGCGTGGAGAAATCGGAGCTGCTCTCGGCGCTGCTGGCGGAGCAGGGCATCCCCCACAACCTGCTCAACGCCAAGCCGGAGAACGTGGAACGGGAAGCCGAGATCGTGGCCCAGGCTGGCCGGGTGGGCTCCGTGACCATCGCCACCAACATGGCCGGCCGCGGCACCGACATCATCCTGGGCGGCAACAGCGACTACATGGCCCGCCTCAAGCTGCGGGAGGTGCTGCTGCCCCGGCTGGTGCGCCCGGAGGAGGGCCATCGTCCCCCCGTGCCGCTGCAGCGGAGCGCCTCGGCCGCCGGTGGCGGCGGCTTCGGCGGCTCCGGCGGTGGCGCCGGCGCCGGCGAGGCGCCCTCGGAGGCGCGGGCGATCGGTGCCCTCTACCCCTGCGCACTCTCTGAAGCCACCGAAACCGCCCTCGGCCAGCTGGCCCGCCAGCTCGTGGCGGCCTGGGGAGATCGCACCCTCACCGTGCTCGAGCTGGAGGATCGGATTGCCCAGGCGGCGGAGAAGGCACCCACGGATGATGCCGAAATCAGCAGCATGCGCGCGGTGATCAACCGCGTGAAAGCGGAGTACGACGAGGTGGTGCACCAGGAGGAAAGCCGGGTGCGCAGCGCCGGCGGCCTGCATGTGATCGGCACCGAGCGCCACGAATCGCGGCGGGTGGACAACCAGCTGCGCGGCCGGGCAGGCCGCCAGGGCGACCCAGGAAGCACCCGCTTCTTCCTCTCATTGGAAGACAATCTCCTGCGCATCTTCGGCGGTGATCGGGTGGCCGGCCTGATGAATGCCTTCCGGGTGGAGGAGGACATGCCGATTGAATCCGGCATGCTGACCCGCTCCCTGGAGGGGGCCCAGAAGAAGGTGGAGACCTACTACTACGACATCCGCAAGCAGGTCTTCGAATACGACGAGGTGATGAGCAACCAGCGCAAGGCCGTCTATGCCGAGCGCCGCAGGGTGCTGGAAGGCCGGGAGCTGAAGCAGCAGGTGATCGGCTACGGCGAACGCACCATGGCCGACATCGTGGAGGCCTACGTGAATCCTGAGCTGCCACCGGAGGAGTGGGATCTGGAGCGGCTGGTGGGCAAGGCCAAGGAATTCGTCTACCTGCTGAGCGACCTCACCCCCCAACAGGTGAGCGGCCTCTCAATGGAGGAGCTGAAAGCCTTCCTGCAGGAGCAGCTCCGCAATGCCTACGACATCAAGGAAAGCCAGGTGGAGGAGCTCAGGCCTGGGCTGATGCGGGAGGCGGAGCGGTTCTTCATCCTTCAGCAGATCGACACCCTCTGGAGGGAGCACCTGCAGGCGATGGATGCCCTGCGCGAAGCCGTGGGTCTGCGGGGCTATGGCCAGAAGGATCCGCTGATCGAATACAAGAACGAGGGCTACGACATGTTCCTCGAGATGATGACCCAGATGCGCCGCAACGTGATCTATTCCATGTTCATGTTCCAGCCCCAGGTGCCCCAGGAGGTGATCGCCTGAACCAGGGCACGGCGCCACCCCAGGCCAGCGCGGATCCGGCCGAGGCCACCAGGGCCGAGGCCGTGCTTGTGTTCGTGGCCTTCCATCCCGGCGAGCGGGAGGTGGCCCAGCTCGGCGCCTGCCTCGCCAGCCTGAGCGAGCGGATCCGCTACGTGGTGGTGAGCAACGACCACCGGGCCGGCGAACCCGTGGAGGCCCTGGCGGAGGGCGCCCTGGTGTTCCTCACCAACAGCGGCAACCCCGGCTACGGCAGAGCCGTGAATCAGGCGGCCCGGAGCCTGGCGGAGCGGGGCCACACTCCCCGCTACATCGGTGCCCTCAACACCGATCTGAGCTGGCAGCCCGGCGGCCTCGACACCCTGCTCGACTGGCTGGATGCCCACCCCGAGGTCGTGCTGGCCGTACCGGAGATCCGCAGCCCGGAGGGGGAGATCCAGAAGCTCTGCAAGCAGAACCCCACCGTGCTGGCCCTGCTGAGCCGCCGCTTCGTGCCCGAGGCGATCAAGCCGGGCTGGCTGAAGCGCTACGACCGCTGGTACACGATGCAGTCCGCCAACTATGGGGAACCCTTCGACTCCCCCTACCTCAGTGGCTGCTGCATGATCATGCGCCTCGACGCCTTCCAGTCGCTCGGCGGCTTTGATGAACGCTACTTTCTCTATCTGGAGGATGCCGACCTCACCCGCCGCATGGGCCGGCTCGGCAGGACAGCCCACGTTCCTGTGAGCACGATCCTGCACCACTGGGGGCGCGGCAACCACAGCAGCCTGCGGCTCACCCTGGTGAATCTGCACAGCGCCTGGATCTACTTCCGAACCTGGGGATTCCGGCTTCGCTGAGTGAGCGGTTCGGGAGAGGGCGCTCCAGGCAGAAAGCGCGCCGGCTTCAGGCCCGGCCCACCAGCTTCTGGCGCAGGGTGCGGATGCGGTCGCGCAGGTTGGCCGCCTCCTCGAACTCCAGGTTGCCGGCGGCCTTCTTCATCCGGTCCTCCAGCTGGGTGATCAGCTCCGGCAGGGATTCCAGCGGCACCTCATCCTGAATCGCCTGCTCGCTGGCCTGCTCCAGCTGATCGTCGCTGAGGCGCCGCGAGAGCTCGAGGAAGGCAAGGATCGAGTTGCCGGCCTGCTTGCCGGCGGGCGTGGGGGTGATGCCGTGGGCCAGGTTGTGGGCGTGCTGGATGGCGCGGCGGCGTTCCGTCTCGCTGATCGCCTTCGCCATGGAATCGGTGAGGTTGTCGGCGTAGAGCAGGGCCAGGCCCTCCACGTGCCGGGCGGCGCGGCCGATGGTCTGGATCAGGGAGCGCTCGGCCCGCAGGAAGCCCTCCTTGTCCGCATCCAGGATGGCCACCAGGGACACCTCGGGCAGGTCGAGCCCTTCGCGCAGCAGGTTCACCCCCACGAGCACGTCGTAGGCACCGTTGCGCAGGTCCTGAATGATCTCGATCCGCTCGATCGAGTGGAT
>VFQS010001115.1_pt1 | contig 25842 bp, 24 predicted proteins | sample 3512361 | NCBI WGS metagenome assembly VFQS01 (sample SAMN10412375, study PRJNA504923) | tailings metagenome | isolation source: Relicate 1 Philex TSF3 active mining | place: Philippines
TTTTAGTAAATTCTAAAATATAATTAAACTAATGGATTTTAGTAAATTCTAAAATCCAATTACCACTTTCCCAATAGATTTTATCATGTCGAATATTGTCTATTTGAATATACTTTGTAAAACTATCTTTGTCATAAAAATAATAATAGCGATGTGCTTTGCTCACATCACTAGTATTTCCCTTACCATGCCAGCGAATCATATTATCACCTCTTTTAATAGAATGTTTAACGGAAGTCTTTTTAGAATTTAATTCTTGTTCGTATGCCCAAACTACAAGTAAACCACGACCACCCGGCTTCATAACACGAATCATTTCTTGAAGAGCTAAAATGCGTCTTTCTTCAGTTGAAAGATGATGAAACACAGCTACACTAATTACATTGTCAATAGAATCATTAGAAAATGGTAATTCTAGTGCGTTTGCTAATACACAATTGATTCCTTTTTTGGAGGAGATAGAAACCATATTAGGTACAAAATCAGTGCCTAAAGTTACTAAGTCTTTTCTATAAAGAAGATTCTTACCATTCCCGCATCCAACCTCTAATAGTGTACTATAGCTCTCCAGTGAGTTGATGAAGTTCTTTACACAAGGCCAGACTCGAATACGAGTTGAATCGAAATCATCTGAAATAGACGAGTATGAGTCATAAACGGTTTCTTTCTCCACAGAATTCATATTTATCTTTACTATTTTTACCCCTTATCAATTCAAAGTACCTTTGTATAGTTACAAAGTTAGCCTCATACAAAGTAACAAAGATACAGTGTTACAAAGATACAGTGTTACAAAGATACAGTGTTACAAAGCTACAAAGTAGTTTTTTTTTATTTTTTTTTTTACTTTTTACTGATTCACTTTACTAATTCACTCTAAACACACAGAAAAAAAACACACACTATTTACATCTTCTGAATCCACTTGCCCTTGGCCTTGTTGTAGATTCCCTTGGACTCTTGGGTGTCGGCGTCGTACACGTTGCCATCCTCGTCAATGAGGTAATTCTCGCCGTCAATCACGATGTCCTCGACAGCGAGTCCATCCTCTTCCTCCTCCTCCTTGGGCTCGGGAACAGGCTTCTTCTCGGCAGCCTTCTTCTCGGCAGCCTTCTTCTTCATCTGGGCAGCGAGTTCAGCGCGGACAGCCTCCTCGTCGACCTCCTCATCTTCCTCGAGGACTGGGATGGAGACTGTGGCGGCAGCAGCCTTCTCTGCCTTCTTGGCGGCGACGGACTTGGTAGAGTCAGCCTTGGGCTTGTCCTCGGACTCTGACTCGGTCTTCTCGACGTACATCTTGAACTTGCCAACGTATTCGCCGTCCCAAACGCCGAGGGGCTGCTTGTCGGCGTGGTGCTTGCAGAAGTCAGTCTCACCAGACTTCTTGAACTTGCAGCGGTCACCGTAGAGGTTAGCGGAGTCGTCACGCATCACCTTGAGCAGGCCGCCCTCGAGGTGGAGATTCTCGTAGAAGGAGCGGGCGCAGCAGCGAGTTTCGTCTTCGGGGACAGCGCGAGGCTTGGGGGCAGCGCGGGGCTTCTTCTCAGCGTCAGCAGAAGCCTTCTTGGTCTTGGTGGTCTTGGTCGCCTCAGGGTCAGGGCGAACGAGTTCAGAGACGTCGTGAACAGGAACCTTCTTCATTACTTCCGAAAGAATCTGCTCAGTAGTCCAGTCCTCGTTCTCGCGAACCAGGCGAATGGTGGTCTTGATGAGGGAGTTGATGTTGATGATGGTAGCCATGATGATATTTCTTGGTTGTTTCTACCCTGCCGACAAAAAGCCCCTAGTCAATTTTTGGCTAACCTCGGACTAGCAAAAAACCAGTGCTTGTGTCAACAACGTAACTTTAATCTGTCGCTAGTAAACCATTGATATATAGTTTTTTATAAAATTTAAAATATAATTATTGTTTTTAGGTGTAAAAGCAATAATTCCATTCCTATTATTTAACCTTTTAAGGATTTTAAAAAGGTTTATTTATTTGATATATATCTATAAAATATCATACGTTCAATCTTACAATTTATTAGTATAAAATTCAAGATAAAAATAAAGTAATCCAAAAGGATTTAAGAAATATAATAGAAATTTTTGTAATTCTGTTTTTAAATTATCCAAAACGTTAACCTAATAACTCATTTACCTAATCTGAGTTAATCAATAAGTTATTTTTGGATAATAGGTAATTATCATAACTAAGTTACAATAATGAGGCTTTTTTCATTTCAAATTTGTTTGCTGTAATGTAGCAACAAAATTAAATAAATTCTTTCCTCATTTGAGAAAAAGAATACTCTGACAACGGTATTGGTTTAATTAATCTATTTAATAAAACATTAGTTTGGTTGCTGTATGTTGTCTATTTAATTTTGAACTTAATCTATTATAAACGTGTTATAATCAAATTAAATTACACTGGCTACTCCTGGTATAATTTATTATAATCATTTAATTGCTGTATGTAGAACATTGAAACTAATTTCATTTCAATGCTTATTTAACCCTTAGAAATATACTTATTAATATAAATATATTCAACACGTATAATCATCGTTATACTAATAACTCAAATAACATGTTTTAAACTGATTAAATACACTGTCTACTCCCGGTATGATTTATTGCGTTTGTTAAATTGCTGTATGTAGCCTTTACCTTAGTTTAACACAAAAGTAATCACTGGCTACAGATTAATATAATAGTGATGAAACAATGAATCTAAAAGTTCTAAGTGGTCCATGTGGGGATCGAACCCACGACCCTGAGCGTACTTAATCACAAATGATTTGTAATGTATAAGACTCATGCTACTACCAACTGAGCTAACGGACCTTTGAGAACTTTTACAGACATTGTTTCATTACTATTATAAGTTTTAGATGGTCCATGTGGGGATCGAACCCACGACCCTGAGCGTACTTAATCACAAATGATTTGTAATGTATAAGACTCATGCTACTACCGACTGAGCTAACGGACCTTTTCTATTAATAATTGGTTGATACAGGGATCGAACCTGTGACCGTGAGCTTATTAGACTCACGCTCTACCGACTGAGCTAATCAACCTTTTTAACAGGCAACATATTCAAACGTAAAGTGTTTAATTGTTTAATTGCTGTGTGCTGCCTTACACTTATATACACATGAGATTTTTTTAAGTTCTTTTTGACGGATTTCTTTCAAAAAACCCAAACAAAGTTATTAATATTTTTAAAAATAGAATCTGTATTAAGTCACATATTATTGTTATTATGTCTAATAATAAATATAAACTATTCATTTCTAAAATTTTTATATTTTTATAAATTTATTTTTATATCGTCATTCCCAAAAGTTAAGCCTATAAAATAGGCTTAACTAAAATGAGAATACGTTAGCATTTGGTACTAATTAGTACCAAACGGTACTCGATTTACTCTCCTCTAATAAGTTTCCTAATAACTTCATAACGTTCATCATCTAGAACCTCACGCATCATACTTAGAGGAGTAAGATTCTCTAGTTTCTCTACAATATTCTCACCATCCATAATATACTTGAGAATAGTAGGTGACCAACCAGAAATAGTACAAGTTCCCTTAGTCTCTGCCTCATGATGATACTCTTGGAACTTACCACTAATATTCCAAATTACAATAGTAGGAACCTTCCATCCACCAGCTGTTTCAAATTGTTGTTTAATTCTATCAATGTGTGTTTCAAATTTACTAGATTTTTTAGATGAAAAATATGAATTATTATTTGCCTGGTCCCAACCCATATCAGTAAGTACTAGAAGAATATCTGGTTCTTCTCCAACAGGAACACTAGCCTCCACTAGACGGTCAAGAATTAGGTCAACTGCGGCTTGGAAATTTGTACTAGTTCCCTGTGAAACACCACGGAAGCTTTGGATCTTTTCATAGAGAGTCTTGTATTGTGATACATTATGCCATGTAGGATTGCTATCGAATGTTAGCATTCTATCACGGAAAGCAGGATGAGTACACTCGGCACATAGTAGTCCCAGACCTTTACTAACATTCATAGGCATACCCGCCATTGAACCTGAGAAATCACACATTACAACAGTCTTTCCTAGAGTACCCCTTTCAAGAACTGATTGACGAAGGTCGTTCCACTGAGCTTGAAGAGTATCTCTATCAGTATCATTACTAGTTTGACCTTCAAGAGCCATAATAAATTCATGTGGCATAAGACGACGACCATTTACCTTGCCATCCCCTTTTAGAGCCTTTTGAATATGTTCCTGGAAACGAGTACGACACATCATTCTATCCATATCATCCTCATGGCGAATCTCACCGTCTTTAGTTTCATTGAAGAATGCCTTACGTTTCATCTTAAGACAACGACTAGGAACATGAGCAGGGTCGATTTCTGCGAAATGATGTTCACCATCCTGGTCGTGACACATCATAGTTTCAACAGTCTTTAGTTTAGAGTTAATATCACTAACAACTTGACGAAGTTTCTTAAGGGCACCACGACGATTTACTCTATATTCTTCAGGGTAAAGACTTTCAGCAACAAGTTCACCAATCCAACCGTTACGTTTACCCTCACGAGGAATCCATTTAGCCGCAAGACTAAGATTGTTTTCTTTATTAGAATCTTCAGTAATCTTATCACTATATAGTTGTACGGCAGACTTAACAATATCATTAGATTTATAGCCTTTAATCATTTGACTATCTGATTCAGATTTTAGTTCCATTTGTGTAGTGAGATACCCATTTTTAATACCATGATTAATAAGCTTTTGAAGGTCAAACCAACCTCCAAAAGTAGGAATTTCCTGAATAGTTCTTAGCATAGCTTCAGGGGCTTGGCGATAGAGTTCATGGAAAATAGTATAGAAAAGGTCACGTTCCCCCTTTCCTTCTAGAATATCACGAGTATGATAGGCAAGAACCGCGAGGTCTTCTACAGAAGACGTTTCTTGTGCTCTACGAATTAGAGATTGAAGAGTTTCCTGTTCGATATCTCTATTAAGAGCTCCAAAAAGAGCCAGAAGTTCTTGTTGCCTTCCAACAGGCATGCTGTATACGTCGGAACCATTAACGCCAAGTTTTCTATGAGTAGTAGCATCCATCGCTTGAATAAAAGAGGACATTTGTAAGTTATCTAAGTAATGTTCTATAACCTTTAAGTCAATTTACGGATTTACTATTTAGAAAGGAATTGAATTCATCTAATAACACTAGATAACACTCGTTTCTACCATGACAAATCAGATATCCGCTATTGATATTGCTCGTCTAATTCAAAATAGTCTAAGTGACCTGGCCGCTTTAGCCCACTGGAGTGGAGATACGCTTCTAGATGATGAAGATTTAGATTATTTCGGTTACAATACACATTCTAACACAGCTCCCTTTTGGGGCTATGAGTTTAGAATCAGCAATATTAGATATAGAATCATCTACGAACTAAACAATAGGAGTTTTTCTCTATATAGACACAATGGTTTAGGGGATAATATCACAGTAGACCTAGTAGTAAATAGAGTAGACAGTATCAACGCCCTCACAAACTTCCTCTATAATAATCATTCCATCAATTAATGGTTATTTACATATTGTTCTATAAATGAATTATAATACTAATAAAGTACTTTGTATTGTTTAGATTGAAATTGAAGAATAAGGGAAAAAAATTAGTAACAATTACGTTTATTAGAATGGACCCTGTTGTTTTACAAAAAATTATTTCTCTATCAGGAGGTAACCCCGGAGCAATTACAGTCTTCGCAGAAATCTATAAAACTCAACCACTAGAACTTGTCAAAAAGCTACTAGGTGTACTAGAAAATTCCACACTAAGAGGACCTGACATTTGGGTACTATGGAAAAATACGTCTAATAAGGATATCTCACTTTTCATTACTAATGTTTTAGCTCTAGAGAATAAATGAAAATTGATACCTCATAGTGGCCTACTTTAAAATAATCATGAAGAATCTACAAGAAGTCTATAATTTTATTATGGAAAAACTATCGCACTATGGTGTAGTTCCAATGTATGTTCATAATCTAAAAGGGGACCAAAATGAAACAATTCATATTTTTGATTTCCCCTGTCATAGAGACTTTCATAGAATTTCATACTACTCCAAGCAAGAACTATTCAAATATTATAAACTACCCATCGACATTCTCCATAAAGAAGACCTTCTTAAAACAGAAGAAGTTTCTAACTCTAGATTAGTCATTGAAACAACGAATATTGATGAAATCCAGAACATTTTTAAAAAGTCTGCTCAACTAGAATTTCCTGATGTTTTTGGTTACGATCTAAACGAGTAAAATAAATAATTATTTTTATATAATTATGTATTTTGATTTGAATTGAAAACTTTGATAGACCTCACATAAAAATGAGCTATTCTTATATTACATCCTACGAAGATTTAGAAATCAGCTTTAATCGACAAGTAAATTATAAATCCCTCTTCATCCTATTTATCATTCAACTACCTTTTCTGATTATCGACCTTTATATCTGTAATACTCTATCGGATACCCTTAGATGTTTTCTAATTCTATTTAATATTATCACTGCGACACTCACATTAACTCTTATTACTATGAATGTATCCAATAAATATTATACAGGTGTGACTAAACTAGTACCATACGCAAAGTCATCCCTACTAATTTCAACACTAGTCACTACTTTAATTTACTGGAATTCTAACCCTATTACAACAAATAGTAAAGGTATTGATTTAACTTCATATTTTACAGCTAGAGTAATCATTATTATCTTTTATTGTATGTGTAATCTATGTGGAAATACTTGTATATTTGAAGAAAACTCTAGTGATGAAAATTTGGTTAATACAAATTATGGAAGCACTTCATCACACAGTTTAACAGTTTAATAGTAGTAACAACAGTAATAATAGTAATAATAGTAACAACAGTTTAACCTACTAGTCATTCTTTTTCGTCATATAGTATTTAATGGAGCCAAGAATGTCTTGTGTTTCATCATCCATAGCCTCTAATAGATTTGTTATAATTTCCTTATTATCTCCCTTACGTTTCTTTGTTTCAACTTGTTTATTACCTGTAAATAATCTTGTTTTACCAGTTACATTGTTTCCATGATTAATTGCTATCATACTGAATAAATAGGGAATATCTAATAATTCATTGCGACGACCCATTGTAAAAGGATACCCTTCACCTTGTAAATGCTCACTAAACTGTTTTTGTTCCCAGAAACTTCTTAAATATACCATACTTGCTTCAGGTAAATGATTACTAGTAGTTAGTATACTAGAATCATCTATTAAATTGTAAACGGGTAACTCAGTACTGCCAATACATGATTTCTTATGATGTTCTAATAGTGCTACTTTGTTCTTTAAACTATGTTCAAAATAATAATCATCATCGTCAATATGGCAAATATATTTAGCCTGTGTTTTACCGATAGCTAAATTACGTTTTTCACTAATTGTATGTTTACCATTAATATGGACTACCTGATATCTCATAGTATTTCTCAATACACATTTAACAGTTTCCTCAATAAACTTGAAATCTTCTATTTTATCACTATCATCAACAATAATCCATTCAAGTTTGTCTTTAGGATAATCTAACTTTTCTACTTGATGTATAGTCATACTTATGAAATGTTTTCTATTTTTAGTAGGAGTTATTAAACAAACGGTAGGATATTCTTTCATATCAGGAACTCTAATTGAACTAAAGCCATCTGAATCAACTAATAGCTCTACTTTTTGAATTTTATCATTATCTGAAATTGGTTTTATCTCCTCACCCTTATCCATTTGTCCTAATATTCTAGTATCTGACTTACAACCTTCTAGTAGTTTCATAAAATTATTAGGAAGTGTATAGGGTTTATTAGAGAAAACGGAGAAACCTTTGTTGGCAATATCTTGTCGTTTTTGTTCCATACCAGGAGCTAAATATTTATCACATGTCTTAATCAAATCTTTATAGTAACAAAAGGCAACACCCTTAACTAAATCTTTTTCTAAACTATTATCACCACCAAACTCAGATATAATAAAACATTTATTAGCTAGTAGCACAGAAAGACGAGCCATTTCTAAAGGTGATTCTTCGCTATAAAAGTGAATGTTTAAAACACATTTAGAACGTTTTAGAAGTTGAACACGGTCATCTCCCCAAACACCGCCATCTGCCATCATAACATTATAGCCCTTAAATTTTAATCTTTCTAAAATATCAAGACGTCTAGGATTAATACTTCCCATAAATAATATATCAATATCCTTTTCAACATTACTATCTACATAATTATCAATCTTCTTAACACATTTGGAGTAGTTAATAGGCATATATTGAGCAGTAATACCATATTGACTTAATGTAAATATGTTCTTTCTCGAATAATCCCAAACTGATTTAGCTTTTCGCATTAAATCTATATATTTATCAGTCAACCATTTATTGTTTTTAAGACAAATCTGTTCTAATTGATAAATAATGTAATTGGGAGGTAATAAGGTACTAGGAGGAAGTTCATTAGCACCTAAAAGTATCCAAAGATTTCTATTATCCGCATCTAATTTATGTGTTACAACACTTACAATACGTTTTTCTTGAAGAGTTTCAGAAAGAGATTCTGCGATATCTCTAAAAACTGCGTTAGAGAAATATATATTTACTATTTTAGAATTCATTATAAATATTCTGTTTATAATGAATTTAAATTGTTTCTGTTTTTAACGTAAATTAAAAGCTAGGATTCATATAAAAATGTATAGATTATATCTAACTCATTAGAACTATTATTTATTTTTTTATAATAAATATTATCTTTTTTATTAAAACTATAATAAAAATTAATTGATTGACAAGGGTCTACAATATGAAATTTGAAATCATGAGTATTTTTATTATCTCTTTCTAATAAAGTATTTTTATAAAAAGTCAATATAATATGATTATCAAAATAATAAGTTAACACATTGTTTTTGTAGATATATTTAATTAATCTATAGACTTCTCCATCATTGATACGTATACCCTGATTAGTAATTATTTTTTTGTCTTTTATACAATTAAAAGTACCTAATCTTATTGTGGGTTCTTCAAAAATTAAATGATTTTTTAAGAATGGCTTATTTTTATCTTTAAATAAAACAAAATCAATAGAAATATTGTAGTAATTAGACAATAAACTACCCATATTTTACTATAATTATATAATTTTATATTTATATAATTATATTAATTAATACTTCTCCTAGAGTCGTGCGTTAGTATAACTTACTCCTATATTCGTGCGTTAGTTTAATATCCAGATTTATAATCTGGCATTAGTATAATTATCACAGAACCATTGAACTGATTCCTTAATACCTTGTTGAATAGGGGTAAACTGGAAGTCATCAGGCATTAGCGATAGTAAATAGTCATTATTGACAGTCTTTTTATATTGACCGTCGGCATACTGTGGTTGAAATTCGATATTATCATAGTCCATAGCTTTAGCAATAAGTTTAGCTACTTCGCCGATGGGGATTTCATCTTTTTCACTAACAGATAAAATAACTGGTTTGCTATCATTATAATTACAAATTAAATGATATATACATTTTGCGATGTCACCAGAATAAATAAATTGTCTTAAAGGAGAACCAGTTCCCTTGACATAAAAAGGAGTATTATTTTGTTTTGCTAAATAGCATTGATGAATTAAAGCGGGTATAACGTGTCCATCTTGGAGATTGTAGTTATCGTAAGGACCATAAACATTAGTAGGTATTATACAGAAATAATTTCTATTAAATTGTTCCCTGTAGACTCTACAATGAATATCAAGTAGTCTTTTTGCGTAGGCATAGGCATAATTAGAATTATGAGGAGGTCCATTATGTAAAGCAGATTCACCAATAGGATACTCAACTTTATCAGGGAAAATACATGTAGAAAGACAACACATAACGTTTTGAATATTTAACTCATGAGCTATCTTTAGTACATTAAAATTCATTAAAACATTATTTTCTAACATTTTAACCTTCTCATTCATATTTTTAAATAAACCACCTACCTCCGCAGCTAAATGAATAATATAGTCTGGTTTAAATAAATCAAAAGTCATATAAACTTCATCTACATTTAATAAATTACAGTCTTTGCTAGTAAGGAAAATCCATTCGTCATCCGTTTTTTCTAATCTTCGAACATAATCTCTAAGAGCTGAACCTATAAGACCTGAACCACCAGTTATTAAAAATTTCATTTTATATCTTTTTATAGATTTTTAGTCTTTAATATGTTTTTCATTATTCAATATTTTTTTACTTCCAATAAAATATTGAATAAATATAATTTAAAGTTAATAATTACATTTTTAGTTAATAATACATATGAGAGTCGCTTTTATTACAGGTATTACTGGACAAGATGGTAGTTACTTAGCCGAATTTTTATTAGAAAAGGGTTATAAGGTATATGGTATGATTCGTAGAATGAGTATGATTAATACAGGGCGTATTGACCATATTTTAGATAAAATTACATTAAGATATGGAGATATGACGGATAGTAGTAATTTAGTAGGTATTTTAACGGAAATTAAAAGGGATAATCCAGGAATGGAAAGACTTGAAATCTATAATTTAGCAGCTCAAAGTCACGTTAAAATTAGTTTTGAAATGCCTGAATTTACTACTGATGTAGATGGTGTTGGTGTTTTACGTATCCTAGAAGCTATTAGAATCTGTGATTTGATTAAAGTTACTAGGTTCTATCAAGCATCAACTAGTGAACTATATGGTTTAATTCAAGCTAAACCTCAAAATGAAACAACACCTTTCTATCCCAGAAGTCCTTATGGTGTAGCTAAATTATATGGTTACTGGATAACTAAAAATTATAGAGAGGCATATGGTATGTATGCTTGTACTGGAGTTCTTTTTAATCATGAGAGTCCTCGTAGGGGTGAAAATTTTGTTACTAGAAAGATTACTATTGGTCTAGGTAAAATTCTTAGAGGTGAAGAAAAGGATTTACAATTAGGTAATTTGAATTCTCTTAGAGACTGGGGACACGCAAAAGATTTTATTAGAGGACAATGGCTGATGTTACAACAAGAAAAACCAGAAGACTATGTATTAGCTACTGGAGAAGAGCATAGTGTTAGGGAGTTTGTTGAAAAATGTTTTGCTAAACGCGGATTTAACATTGAATGGAAGGGAGAAGGGTTAGATGAGGTTGGTGTAGACAAAAATAGCGGCAGAGTTCTCATTAGAGTTAACCCTAAATATTTCAGACCCAGTGAAGTCGAGGAACTTTTAGGTGATTCTAGCAAAGCTAAACGAGAAATAGGATGGGAACCACAAATTAGTTTTGAAGAATTAGTAGATGAAATGGTAGAAGCTGATGCTCCAATTAGTCATTGAAAAGACTAATAGTTAATCCTCCAATTAGTCAATGAAAAGACTAATAGTTAATCCTCCAATTAGTCATTGAAAAGATAATACAAAGTAAATTATAATAATTATTTTAGATATAAATTATTATAATTATTCATCAGCAGTAATAATGGTTTGGGTTGTTTTATTATAAATACCAACAAGGTCACCTTCTTCAGAGTAAAGATTGTTTTCAGAGTCAATATAATAAGTTTGACCATCAATTGTAATAGGTTCTGCGTCTACAGAATCTTCATCATCATTTACAATTGGTTCCTTCTCTTCGGGTTTATCCTTTTTATCAGATTTTTTGGGTTTTTCGGGCTTATCAGACTTATCTTTCTTATCAGACTTATCTTTCTTAGCAGACTTATCTGACTTATTAGCTTTTGATGATTTTTTAGGGGGCTCATCTTCAATGAGGCACTCAGGATTTTGTGTTTTCTCTACGTAATCAAGTAGTTTTCCATAATAAATATTATTCCAAATACCAAGAGGTTGGAAACCAGAATGTCTAGTACAGAACTTACTGCCTTCTTTATGGCGGCATTTACAACGGTCTCCATAAAGATTTTTAGGGTCATCGCGCATAACTTTAAGTGTACCATTAGATTTATCAAGATGAATATCTTCATAAACAGTCCGGGCCATACACCTTTCTTCATCAGTTAGTTCTTTCTTAGTTGACTTACTAGATACACTTTCAACACTATCAGAGTCATCAGATTTTTTAGTAGTTTTCTTGCGGATATTAGTAGGAATATCCGATTGAATTTGGATATTAATTGTAGGCATTACTTCTTTAAGAATTTCTTCAATAGACATGTCAGGATTAGATTCATGTAACTCGAAGCTCTTCTCGAGAATCTTATCAAAAGGAATCATAAACGAGGTAGTCATTTTATTTGTTGCTTAAAGGGGGTTTTCAAAGTGGTATCAATTTTTTTACCAGAGGGCTAATAGTGGTTTAGATTAGACTATATATTATTTTCTGTTATAAAGTTAGTAATGTCTAGTTCTTGTGAGAAGGGAATAAAGTTATATGGTCATAATATCGAAAAATCAAAAAAATATTGCGAGGAACATCATAGAATAGAAAATAGTATTGTAAAGCCACATTATCATCCTACAGTTTCAGGAAGGTATTATGGAGAAAAATGGATAAATATTTGTGATGAAAAAGATTGTGATTTAGGCGAAATTTTAAATCCAATTGATTCTAGAAGTAAACTCTGTTATCCTACTATACGTTTAGATGAGAACACCGGTGTATTAGCATCTGAGCTAAAGAAAGAACAAAAAGAAAGATTATGTCAGATTGAATTTTTTAACGAAATACCTAAAGAAATATTATTGAATATTCGTTTAGCCAAATTACTTATTAGAGAAGGGGCTAAAAGATACTATAAATCTGAAATAGAAGATTTTACGATATCAGAAACTAATATAACACCTGAAATGTTATATTTATGGAAATGTTGGATAGACTTACATGGCCCCGATTACGGTCACATGTGTCTTCATCCCGAGACCCCTAATAGCAAAGTTACATACCCTAATACCACCATTCGTCCTATTAACTACTATATAAAGTACAAAAAGTGGATTAATCTAGAATTATCAAATGGTTCTCAGTCGGGATGGAAAGAAAGTACGGCTCCTGAAGGAGCTATAGAATGGTTACTAAAAGGTGGAAATGAGGCATACTTGTGGTTAAAGACTAGATGGGTAAGGGATACTATATTATCAAAATATCCATGGGTTTGTTTCGATAGTAAAAATAGATTATAGTATATTAAAATATTATAATATAGTAAATGAGCACACTATATGATTGGTTAAATGAGAATTATGATAAAAAAGAAAGACAAAAATATAAAAATGTAGAAGGAGCTTTAAAAAAAATAGAAAAAAAGGATTGTTTTAAGTATTTAAGATTTATTGAAAAAAATAAAAATAAGTTAAATAATGAGATGATAAAAGGTGGTTACCCTTTGATTCAGGATTTTTGTACAGTTTTTCTTAAAAAGTATTTCTATTCCTTTTTAAACCATAGACCATCTGAATACCAGCCATGTATGGCACCAGAAGGCTTGGAAAAATTAGTTAATTTCCACGCTATTGATAGAATAGGATTAGGAGGAATAACTTTAGAAGAAAAAGTTATTACACCAAAAGATATTAGTGGTATCTATTTAGGTGCTCACGGAGGACCTTTATTAAAGGATGATGGTGAATATCCCTATTTTACAGTACCTGAAAATACCTATATTATCTTCCTTACTGAATTAGGTAAATATGGTATTCAAGAAGATAAGTTTTTAGAGATTTTACAAGATGGTAGAATTACCGATGAACTATTATATTTGTTAACATTTGATTTTAATGATAGCTATTTAGGTGATATAAAATATTTAAAGGATAGAACAATTTATCCACCATTTCATTATTGTATAGATTCTATTTTAGAATCAACAAATCAAATAATGGTTGACTGTTTGAATCCTACTTTTTCTGCTTATAGAAAAATTAACAAGAGAAAAACGGGTTGTATAAAATCCGGTTGTCCTGATGATAAAATTAATTCACCAAAATCAGAACCATTAGCTATATACAAAATACCCATACAAGATATAAGTTCTCAAATTAAAAAAAGCCCCAATACAGTTACCCCTATCTTTATAGATAGAACTAATAATCAACGTTACGATGGTTTACCCGATGAAGATGTTGTAACAGCCAGAGAAAGGTTACAAAATCAGAATTTAATTCACTATACAAGGTCAACTAGTGGCCATATATATTATAAATTTAATGATAAAAGAGAAAAAGAGTATGGCTATGTTTATCCATCTTCACCATGTGATTTAAAATATAATCAATATTTACAAAATGATAAACGTTATACCCCTTATGAAGCAGATAAAATGTATATGTGTAAGTTCCAACAACATGATAATAATCCCGCTAATAGAACATATAGAGTTATCCAGGATTACACCGCAGGTGGACATAATCAAATCAAATTCTCACAAATGGTAGAAAGACTAAAGAATCAGTTTGATTTAGACCCCGCTAACGCAGGTAAAAAACTAATTATTATCACCCCAAAGTGTAGAAGTTTCTATAATGTTTCTGAGTGTGTTATTGAAAATTGTATTCGATTAAATAATTCAATTAATAATATTCTAAAAACCGTCATTAAACATCCGTCGGAAGAAGCAGAGTTGTTAAAATGTAAACAAGCTATTCAAAGTTTATATCCATTAGGATTTACTACATTAGATAAACCTTCATCAATGGAAAATATACAATATAAATTAGGTAGATATTCTAAACCTAGATATAGAATACATGATGTACCAGCATCTACAACACCTACATCCTCCATAACTTCAGGTGGTCCTATGAAACGTGGTAAATCTAAAGATATTGACAGAAAAGCTAAACCTTATTAATAGTAATAGGAAATTCATTAATAAATTTAATTACACTACTAGTCCATTTAGATTTACCTTCTGCAATTTCATCTAATACCTGTTCCATTCCCTGTGTATATTCTAAATTCATAAAGTGTTTATCATAATGTTTTTGTAGAAAATCTACAAGTTCTAAAGCAATTGGTGCTGGATGTAATTTAGAATCTTTTTCAAATACATATTGATTATCAACTAGTTTACTTAAAATAAATGCGTATGTACTAGGACGACCAATACCTAAACTTTCTAATTCCTTAATTAATGTACTACTAGTAAAAAAAGGTGGAGGAATAGTGTGATGACTTTCTAATTCATATTGTTTAACTTCGATATTAGATAGTTGTAATTGATAGAAGGTGAGTAACCATGTGGGTACTTTTTCTAAATCATCTAGTTTCTTACTAAAAAACTTATTAATATCTTTATCTTGATATAACTGTTTCCACCCTAAATCTTTAAGATAACTATATGTCTTACTAAAGGCAACTTCTTTATTTTTAAAAGTATCAGAAAATTCAAGATTGTATGTAGTATGAATTACAGGCTTACACTGAGAAGCCAGAGTTCTAAAATAAATCATACTATATATTTTATAGATTCTAGGGTCAAATTTGGCTTTATCATCCTCACTTTCATCTCTTAAATGTCTTTCTAGGTCAATAATTTCATAATGAGTAGGTCGAATAGGTTCATGTGCCTCTTGTGCGTTAAGAGATTTATTCGTATAATTTCTAGGTTTTTCAGTGATTAGTTCGGGATGAAGTTCTTTAAGTGCGTCACGAGTTTCAAATAGACCTTCTGTGGATAGTACAACACTATCTGTTCTATGATAGGTAATCCAACCAGATTCATACATTTTTTGAAGGGCAGACATTGCGTGGTCAGGATTCATTTTAAGATAGGTATGACAATCTTGAAGCATTGTAAGAGTAGTATAGGGTGGAGGAGGATGCGAATTATTCTCATTTTCTTTCATTGTAAACTTCCATTTTTTGTAGTTATTTTCAATATCTTCAATAGCTGCCATAGCGGAATCTTCAGACATAAAATGAAGGGGTTTTTTCATATCGCCATAGTTTTTTAGATTAAACTCTAAAAGTTCAAAAGCTTCACTATCTTTACTTTTGAGTTCTTTAACGGGTTTGTTAAGGTTAAATTTGAAATGAGCTTGAATAGTAAAATATTCTACCGGTTTAAAATTAATGATTTCCCGTTCACGTTCTACAAGAATTTTAAGTGCGGGTGATTGTACTCTGCCGGCAGATTTGGCTAATTTAGAGATATTGGCCCAACAGAGGGGACTAACTTTAAAACCAATCCATTTATCAATCATCATTCTAGTAATTTGCGCGTTAACTAGATTCATATCAAGCTGCGTGGGACTTTCCAGTGCCTTCATGACTTCATTTTTGGTAATACTATTAAACTTAATTCTAAAGTATTGTTTCTTTTTACCTAATAGTTCGGCGATGTGCCAGGCGATAGCTTCACCTTCTCTATCGGGATCAGTAGCTAAAAAGATGATAGGAGAATCTTTACATTTAGATTTAAGATTGGCGATAATAGTTTTCTTTTTTTCGTCATTAATATAATCATAAACTACATTAGTACCATCTACAGTAAAACCCATATTATTATAGGCATTAGAGAAGGTTCTAAAATGACCACAACTGGCTAAAACAATATATTTACCACGAGGAAGGAAGCTCTGGATTTTTTTAATTTTATTAGGGGATTCTAAAATAATAGGAATGATAGAATCTGTTTGGGGGACAGTAACGGAAGAAGATTCATCTTTAGCAACAGTTTTTTTCTTGTAGACACGTTTCTTTTTAGTAACTTCCGACATATCTAAATAGGTATTATAATTAATATCTTTTAAAATCAATTTAAAAGAAATTAATTTTTATTCGTAACTAAAAGCCTGAGCTGCTAGATGACGAGGAGCTACTAGAACTGCTTGAAGAGCTACTAGAGCTACTAGATGAAGAAGAGGAGGATTCAATGGCAGAATGGATAAGTTGGAAGTTTTGAAGAATAAAACTAAATAATAAAAAAAGATACACTTTAGTTTCGGAGATATTCATTTTTATATAATTAGAAGACATATTAATTTTATATAGATTGTTTATATAAACTGACATTTTTTCTTTAAAATTTTATATTATTTTGTAATTAACCTAAACTAAATCTAGTAATAATCAACAATGTTAATATTATATTTAAAATTAAAGAATTATTATTACTATATTTTTTTAATTAAATAATTAATAAACGTAGAAAGGCTCACATATTATATAAAGAATTGTTAAATTAATGTTAAAGAAAAAATACCATGGAAAAAAAATAAAAAAGTCAAAAAAAAGTTGGGGAAAGAAAAAAAAATTTTCGGGACCTTTTCAAAAAAATTAAAAAAATGAAAAAATACACCCAACATTTTTTCTTTACAAATAATATAAATATATTAATTTACTGTTAGTAAATATAGTTAAAAATTTGGTTTAAGCACCTAATGAAATTTAAAGAAATATTATAGGTACAATTTTTTTTTTATTATTAATTCAAACAATGAATAGTGTTATTTTTATTTTAAAAACATAATTTTAATTTAAAGAAAAAATTCTAATGATATAATAGTTAATATAAATGTTTATTTGCGGGCGTTGTGAGATTGTATTTGAAGAAAAAAAATATTTAGTTCAGCATTTAAAAAGAAAAATTCCTTGTATAGAGATTAATATTTTAAATAAGACACGGGAAGAATTATTACATGAATTAACTAAAAAAGAATCTAATGTTGTTTGTAAATCATGTAATAGAAAATATAAAAATGAAAAAAGCTTGAAAAGCCATAAATGTTCTGCTAAAACTATTAGTGGTGATATAGAAGAGTTAAGAAAGGAATTAAAAAAGCAACTAAATGAAACAAAAGAGGTAAAGGAAACATTAAAAAAACTATTAGATAGACCTGTCTCTAATAATACAACAATTCATAATACTACCAATAATAATACAATAAATAATAATCTTAATGTTACACTTAATTGTTTTATGGATACTAGTGGTAAACCTATCGAATATTTATTAAATAGTGATAATATTAAAGAGAAGATATTAAATTGGATAAAGTCTAAAAAAGGCTTACTGGAATATATAGATGAAAAATTTTATAATCCAGAACATCCAGAAAATATGATAATTAAAAAAGGAGATAATGGTGAAAATATTAAACTACATATTAGTGGAAAATGGAAGCAATTAAATAATATTAAGGCCAGTGATTTAATATTAACTAATGTAGGAAATGATTTTATGATATATATGGATACTATTAAAGACACTAAAGAAGATTATAAAACCAACAAAAAAATAATTAAAAAATTTGAAAATGAAGTAATGAAGCCTTTAGATTGGGGTATCGATGTTTCAGAGGACAGCAGTAATCCTATTACAAAAACAATAGTGAAAAATGAGGTAGGTGAATATGTATATTTAGAAGATGAATTAGAAAATGATAAAAAATTACAAATGACCAAAAATGTTATCAATCATATTCATTCTAAAGATATCATTGATATTTAACTATTTATTATAGTTTATATTAATCTATAAAACAATATAACAGTGTTTAAATGTTAATTTTTAAACGTTAATGTTTCGCAATAAATCAAGTTCTTGATATTTCTTAAGTTTTTCTATATATCTATCAAAAATGGTGTAAAAAGCAGTAAAAAGAGTAGTAAAAGTTTTAACTTTAATAGTTGAATTTATATCAGGACTATTAGCAAAATCTGATAGACTTTTGATATTCATATAAATGTAAAAAATGGAGTCTCCATAAAGGTTAAAAGCCGATGAGGAAGATTTTTCTCCTAGTTCACTAATATACAATTCATCAAAACTAATAGGTAAATCTGTGTTATAGGTATTTGTATCATTACAAAAACGTTTGATATTGATTTTATTATTTATATTATTAGTGTTTGATATATATAAACCAGTAAAAATGGCTTGATTAAAAGAGTTAATATCAGTAACCTTAATACTTTGAATAAAGGAAAGGTGATGTGAAGAGAACCAACTAGTATTGTATCTATTAGAAAATGTAGTAAATTCGCGTCTTTCTATAAGTTTATCGATTTCTATGAATAATTCATTAATAGTTGACAGATACGCAATAAGGATATCTTTATTAGAAGAATCGTAGTTGGAAAGAAGAGAGATGGTTTTATCGAATATAGTTTTAATTTTATCATATTTGGCAATAATATTTTGTATATAGTTCATTTCTAATAATTCTGAGCATTTTTATTTTTATTAAATTTCTTATAATATAATAATGTATAATAATACAAAAATATTAGATTTTAATTTTCAAAATAATTATCCAATAGGTAACGAGAGGAAACCGGTGATAACGTTTAAAAATTCTAGTTATTATAATAATGGTATGCTAGGATATCCCCATTCTAGTTTAATGCATCATGACTATCAAGAAAGACGAAATGATGTGATGCCACAAAGACCTATGATTAGATATGTTCCTATTCATACTCAAGTACCTCCTCTGGTACCTGTACAGCCTATACAACCTTTGCCTGAGGTCTATCAACAAAACATGACAAATGAAATTATAATGAATACTATTGTTCAATTAAATAATAGATCGTCATTTATTTATTCACTAAGTGAAGATGTATTAGATTTATTTAGTATATTTTTTGATTATAATCTATTTAAGTTTTATCATTTTAATAATAGATTAGGAATCAATGGTACTAAAAATAGTTTATGGAATTATTTTAAACAATTGCTAAGTAGTTTGTCATTGAATCAGATAAAATATAGATTTTATTTTAATTCAGGACAAAAGTTTTTAATTCAATATTTTATATTTAGATATAATATTAATCATTATAAACTAAGTATTGAACAAGAAAATTTAGATTTAGAGTACTACAAGGCAAACAATTTTGATTTACAATATCTAAAAGATGAAGATTTAATTAATCATTGGTTAGAATGTGGTAAATATGAACCTAGAAAGTTTAAGATTTTAAATAGTGATATTGAGATTAATAATATAGAGATTCAAGAATCAGATATAGTAATTAAGAACTTCTTAAAAGAAGTTAAGAAGGTTGAACCCGAGGTTGAGGTTATATCAGATCTAGATATAACTAGTTTCATAACAAGAAATAGACCTAAAGAACCCAAACCAGTTAAACCTATTAAAGATTTAGATTATGAATCAATTGGTTATAATGATGCTTATTCTAAAACGTATTGTAAGAAAAAAACTATAGTTAAACAGCCAACTGAAACTATTGAACAACCTGAACAAGTTGAAAGGGGAGAAAAGGGCGAACAGGGTGAAAAAGGAGAAAGAGGTGAGAGAGGTGATAAGGGAGACAAGGGTGACAGAGGCGATAAAGGTGAAAAAGGTGAAAAAGGTGATAAGGGTGAAAAAGGAGAAAGAGGTGAGAAAGGCGATAAAGGTGAAAAGGGTGACAAAGGTGATAAGGGTGAACGTGGTGAAAAGGGTGAAAGAGGAGAAAAAGGAGAACGTGGAGATAAAGGTGATAGGGGTGAACAAGGTATGGGTCTAAAAGTAGATGAATATGGCAGTGGTCCACCAACTAAATTAAATGCCTCAGTAGGTTATACCTATATAGATTGTGACAATCTATTGATGTATATTAAAAAGCCTAATGGAGATTGGTCAACAGGTTTACAACTAAATACAGTGGTAGTAATAAAGTGTCCTCATTGTAGAACAACAGAACTAATTTAGGGTAAGTGAGTGAGCTGAAATTATTTTTTTATCAGTAATTATCTTATATTTAGACTTAACGGAGTTAAGCTCAATATGTGGATCAGGGAGGTGTTTATGGTAATTAGTATTTTTAAGGTAGTGTTTAATTGGAAGATGCTCTAAACGATAAATATTAAAGCCATTAGTATGTAGAATAAGGTCAATACCCCAAAGCCAGTAAGTAGTCTCAGTAAAAAACTTTTTATATTTATAAAAGGTATGTATATTCATAAAATAGCAAAAAAACTCAATAAAATTAACTTTAAGAAGTAAGGTGTTATTCTTAATATACTCAGGTTTTATCTTCATGAATTCGTGAGGAGTAGGTGAATCGAGTGTTAAAGGAAAACCTAAAATATCTATATTATAGTGATTATATATTTTTATAATTTCTTTAATATTGATATTAGGATTGATTTCAATATCATCCAAAATAAAGAAGATGTATTCAAATGGTGATACTAGTTTACTATCAACATGTTTATGTATAAATTCTCCGATTATGCCAGTTTTGGGTAGTATGGTAACGGGAATAGGTGAATTTTTAAAGTGATTAGATAAATAGTTAAATTTTTCTTTAGAATAGAGAAAGATAAGTATGCGAATTTGTATATATGGGCTAAGAGATTTTGACAGAGTGTTTATATTGCGTTCAAGTATTTGAACTTTAAGGTCAAAAAAAGGGTCACCAAATCCCGGTATAATAACTAGAATATTTTTTAGGGTTTCCAAATTGTTAGTATTATCTATTTGTTTATAAACACTATCTGGTATATTATTTTGGGAATTATATGTATAATTATAGGGAAGTTTTTGATGTATTCCTACAGTTAAATAATGTAATTCAAAGTCTTTTTGAGAATTAGAACCTATGCTGCCGAGTTGAGGATTAAGTTTTTTGTAGGTAATCCAATCAAAGTCACTAATAACATCAGTTATTTTCCATTTACGGCACTCTTCAAGACCATATAAAAGAAAATGGGCTTCATATTCAAGTTTAGAGCTTAATTGTACATCTCTATTAATTGATTTATAAATTTCCCAGTTAAAATTTGGATAATTTTCCTCAAGATATTTGTTAATGATGAGTGACATACTAAAATATTATATATTAAAATACAAAGAATTATAGATTTTTATGTTAATTTACATATAAATTGTAATAAGTGCCTGTTGACTGCTATTAATACGCGTACCTGATGTTAGTTTAGGAAGAGAGGCAAACGAATTATAGATTTTCCTATTTGAATCTCCCTTTTCGAATTTATTTACAAGTTGAATAGGACATTCATTAGAGTATTCTTCAGTAAACTGTAAAGTTCCGCTAAGGAAAGATTCAATAGTAAAAGGATTTCTAATAACATCACTGTGATTTATTTGAATGGTATAATTCCACATAGTAGTATCAAATAGTTCATTTTTGGCAAAATACATTCTTCCATCATTTAATTTACAGGCTTTAAATCCATTGCTAAGTTGATATTTTTTAGAAATGTCAGTGTCATTAAACCATTCTAGTAGACCTTTTTGATTCTTTTCGGTAATCATTTTGTTTCCCATCTTATAAAAGACCTCTAAAAAGATTCGAGTATAAAAGCTACTAGGCATGTAAAGTTGTTCTTTAGAAAGTGGAAGGACGAATCCATATTTGTAGTATTGAATACTATTAAAGATTGGTTTATATACTAGTTGTTGAACAATTGTATTCCATTCTTCGCTCTTATCACCTAACTTAGAGAGGATATCATGAATATCACCAACTCTTTCATTAAGTTTAGGATAGATTTGACGTCTAAGTACACCGCGCCAGCTCCAATCAGGAGTACTATCTTTAAAGCAGGAAATATGATTGTTTTTAGCATATGTCCAAACTAGATTTTTTTTAACATCAAGAAGAGGACGAATGATATTGACATCGAACATTGTTTTGGACTTTTCCATACCTTTTAGGTCAATAGCGTCACGACCATGAAGAATATTCATCATAACATTTTCTCCGATGTCATCACGATGATGTCCTAAACAAACACCTTGGAGATTGTATTTAGAGATACAGTATCTATAGAGAGTAAAACGAAGTTTCTTTGTTTCATCTTCATAAAAGGTTCTATCAATAGATTCACGGTTCATATAATCAACATTTCTATAAATTAAGAGAACGTTGAGGTTACCACACCATTTTTTAAGGAATTCGAGTTCTTTTTTGGCAATTTCACGATTACTATGAGCAACATGAATGGCAATTACATTATCACTGCCTAGAATTTTAACAAGAATATCTAGAACAACCATAGAATCTATTCCACCAGAGAGAGACACACCTAGACGGGTATAATTATTATCACTGATATATGTTTGAACTATATCGAGAAGATTAGGTGGAGAGGTAAGTAGTTTTTCTCTAGTTTCAAAATCAAGGTCTAAAATGTCTGAATAATTATTAGTATTAATGGCACTTGAGTGAGGACGGGAAATAATATTTTCATCATTACATTCAGTAAGGTTTTTAATGGTAGCTAAACGGAAACGTTCTAAAACATCGGAACAATGACTAAATTCTAAAGGTAGCGGTGATGTACAAAATAGTTTATAAAAGAGTGTGGTAGAGAGATGGTGATTGCGCATATTGGAGGTGTACTCATCTAGTAGTACTAGTACACGGCGAATAAGCGTATTAATCTTGGTGTGACGAAGAGGTAAAAGAATAAACATACGTTCGCTCATGGTAGAGTACTCGAGGTCAAGACGATTAGCGAGCATAGATAAAGATAATTTAAGGGCTTTTTGGTCACAATCATTAAAATCGATAGTAGAATGGCGTTTAATATTACGAGAGAATTGGTCCGCTACAATTAGGTAGGCAAGACGTCCATATTTAGTTGTTTTCCAGTGTTCTAGCTCGTTATTAATAAGTTTATAGGTGGTATGAGAATATTTTTTTAGAATAGTTTGGTCGATTGATTGGTCAAACCAGTGACTTCTGAAAGGACCAATACAAGAGTTAAACCAAAAAGTAAGGATATCAATGATTTCAGTGTCGGTTTCACCATAATAATTATTAATTGTCTTTTGAATAGAGGACACGAGGAACATTTCCTAGGGTTTTTATTAACGAAGATTGAATGTAGATATCAATTTTAACCAAAGAATAGGAATTGCTACAAAGTAGGTTTTTATTTTTTACTATTACTATTTTTAATCTATATTTATACAATTAGATAACGATTAATCATGTTCGGCACGAGACTTCTCCTCCATAAATTGTTCCCTAGAAGGAATAGTTCTGCGACCATTATGGGGATTAGCGAGGTCACGAGGGCGTCCAGTATAACGATGCTTCGAGTCAGTGCCATTTTGACGATGATAATCCTGGTCACGAGACCTTGAATAGTCACCACGAGGCCTGTAGTCATCACGAGAGTCGCGACGGTAATCATCGCGAGGCCTGTAATCGTCACGAGAGTCACGACGGTAATCATCACGAGGCTTGTAATCGTCACGTGAGTCGCGACGGTAATCATCGCGAGGCCGGTAATCATCGCGAGGCCTGTAATCGTCACGAGAATCACGGCGGTAATCATCACGAGGCCTGTAGTCGTCACGAGAGTCACGACGGTAATCATCGCGGAAACGAGTAGGGCTGCCATCACGAACGCGGCGGCGACGTTCCTCGCGTTCAACCGATTCGTCGCGGGTTCTAGTAAGGGTGTAGTCAGAAGAGTTGATGCGACTGGGTCCTGAAGAAGACTCGTAGATAGGGGACTGAGGCCTATAGAGGTTATCGTAGGATTTCTTGGGAGGAGGTGACTCGTTACGAGGACGTTGTTGGGGGGAAACAGGGCGATAATACCTAGGAGGTGTTTCATCACGAGGACGATAAACGGGAGACTGGGGTCGATAGTCATTGTAGCGTTCCTCGGCGGGACAAGACCTGACAGAGGCGGGAGGAGGAGTAGGACTACGACGACGAGGTGGTTCGTCATCATAATCATCGGCCCAGCTCTTAGAGGGCGGTGCGACGGTATCAGGGATAGGCTTGCGTTGAACCTTGATGATGCGGCGAGTAGAGGGTGTAGATTCCATTGTAGAAAAAGCTAAACTCTGGTTACCGAAGATTTATCAATTTGGAACTAACTAGGATATCTAGAGAACTAGGAAATTTAAAAAATTGATTTAGGTCACTCGTTAGATAATAATTAATCTCTAGAATGTCGAAGGAAGAAGCTATCAAAAACTTAAACGAGGAAATTAATAAACTACATAATTCTCACTATGAGAATAGACCTACAGGATTAATTGATGAAAAAGATGCGCCAAACAGTAATACTATTTATCATTTATATAATGATGGAGAAGTAACATATCAGAAGGGTAGTTGGGCTTATCTTAGGAGAAGTGAGTTTACAGAGAGTGGTCCAATTTATATGGATACTGCGAACTCTCCTTATGTGTTTCCTAAAGTTAGGGATAGACAGGTAAGCTACGCAGTCTTAACTAGAGAGGAATGTATGCGGATGAAAAAGAAGATGGCTGAAGTAAAGGAGATGTCATAGGTATTTTAAGATTAGATTCAAATTGAAAAAAACAAAAAATGAAATTATAGGTTTCTAGAATGCGTGTATATATTGTCACTTCTACTTATCGCACTCCTAGTAGTGGCTGTAAAAACTCTAGTATTAAATCTTTTGGAACTATTGAGGAAGCATCAGTACATGCCAAGAACTTATATCTGGGGTATCTTTCTGACATGTATTATCCTGAGGACTATGATGAAACAGATAAAAATGATATGTTTGTTGATGAGAGCTGTCGGGAGCACGCGCCTATTCCAACAATTGAACTAGGTAACATGATATTCTCAGTCGAAACAATTGAGAAGAAACTAAGGGTCAGTACGCAGACTCCTGTTCTACTATATGGTCCCTGGAGTAATTTTAGAGCTCAGCGCCCTTTCGAGATTAATATTAAGAGTGTTTCAAACAAGGGATAGTTGTATTATATTTAATAGAATAATAATGATATTTATTTATTAAAGGATTAAGAATAACATGCTTTGTTTGGGGATATGTAAGGTGTAGGAGGGTATTAACAGGAAGCGGGTATATAATAAAGGAG